>Ga0193960_1000053_pt1 | contig 48040 bp, 51 predicted proteins | sample FB_3_MG_FD_140338 | JGI IMG/M metagenome (GOLD analysis project Ga0193960, IMG submission 140338) | Microbial mat bacterial communities from the Broadkill River, Lewes, Delaware, United States - FB_3_MG | ecosystem: Environmental > Aquatic > Freshwater > River > Microbial mats | place: USA... | reverse complement strand
ATATTAATGCAATTAGAATAACTCTCATTATTTTAAGTTGTTTTCCAAATATCTTGATTGGCTTTTCATATGTTCTTTGAAGTTTTATGTCTTCTTTTTTAGCCATTTAATTTCCTATTTTTTAATTATGGGCAATTATATACTATTTATATTAAAAAGGTTTTTATTTAATATCTTGACTGATTAGTCAAATTTATGATATAGTTGACTAAATAGTCAAAGGAATAAAAAATGCCATATTTAAATTTTAAAACAACTGCTAGAAAAAAAGAAGAAACAACACAAGGTATTGTAGATATATTACTTAGTAATACTACAGATATTTTAGGTAAGAAAGAGGATGTAACAGCAATAAATATAGAATACTTAAATGCTGATACTTGGTTTATTGGAAAGAATTCATTAAAAGACTCTTCTAAAACAACATTTTATTTAGATATAAAAATCACAGAAGGTACAAATACTAAAGCTCAAAAAGCTTTATATATAAAAAATGTTTTTTCAAAGTTAGAAGAATTATTTGAAAATATATCAAAAGAGAGTTATATAGTTATTGATGATGTAAAAGGAGATTCGTGGGGATTTGATGGGAAAACTCAAGAATATAGATATATTCAATCCCTTTCATAGTATTTTTATATTTATTTGTTTATAGTTTCATAACAATATAAATGAAGGTATATAATATGATTAATAGATTAGAAACAAATGATAGAATGAGTAGAATTGTTGAACACAATGACACTATATATTTTGCAGGAATTGTATCTGATGATAAAACATTAGATATTAAAGGTCAAGCAGCAAGAGTTTTTGAAATTGCGGAAGCTAGATTTGAGCAATCAGGAACTTCAAAAGACAATATCTTAAGAGCAGAAATTTTTGTAAAAGATATTTATAGAGATTTTGCTGATTTTAATACAGTTTGGGATGCTTGGGTTTCTAAAGATGCTCCAGCTCGTGCTTGTGTTGAAGGTAATATGGCAAGTGAAGGTACACTTGTAGAGATTATTTTTACTGCTGCAAAAATAAAATAGATATAAAGAAGAAGTTTAATCTTCTTCTTTAATTTCGCTTTCTTCTTCGTTTGATATTTCTCTTACAGGCTTATTAGCTTTTTTGCTTAATAATTCAATATAAAAACTTTCACATCCTTCATTTGATGATTCATCAATATTTTTAGTAATATCTACAAAGTTAATTACCTCAGGTTCATTTGAGTCTTTTGCAAATTTACAATCAAATTGCCAAAAGTCTGCACCTTCTGGAAGAGGTTTTCTTTTTTCTCTTTTTATATATTTTCTGATCTCATGCTTAATTGCTTCAAGTAATCTATCAGGGTTTTTGTTTTCAACTTTTAATTTGAATGTTTTTTTCAATTTTAAATCCTTTGTGGAAGTATAACTAAATTTATAAATAAAAAGTCTTACAAAATGACATGAAATTAAAAAGAAAAAAATATTTGATATATAATCCATGCAAATATAATTTGAAGGATTTTTTTATGAGAATTTGTGGAATAGAGTTAAAGTCAAACAATACAATATTAACACTAGTAGATATGCAAGGTGATGATATAGTTGATTATATAGATATGAAAATAAAAAAAATAGTATTAGAAGATGATGAAAGTAGGGCTGAGGTAATTTCTTATAAAAATAGTATTGATACTTTTTTAAAAGAAAATAGTGTTGAAAAAATAGTAATTAAAAAAAGAGCTAAAAAGGGAACTTTTAGTGGTGGACCTGTTACTTTTAAAATGGAAGGTCTAATTCAATTAAATACTGTATGTGATGTTATTCTAATATCAGGACAAGCTATAAGCTCTTATGAAAGAAAAAATCCAGTTGATTTTCCTAAGGGCTTAAAGAAATACCAAGAGCAAGCTTATTTAGCTGTAATTGCAAGTTTAAAATAAGTTATATCTTATTTAATCTTTATTCAATAGTCAATACTATTTCAAATTGAGCACCTTTGTATTGTTTACCTTTATAGTTGAAATCAACATTTTTACTTTCAATAGTACCTTCCATTCCTTCAACTATTAGTTTATAACTCATATGAAGTCCTAATCCAGTACCTTGTGATTGATGTTTTGTTGTAAAATAAGGATCAAAAATCTTTGGTAATATATCTTTTGGTATTCCCTGAGCTGTATCTTTAAAAATAATATGTACCTTATCATTGTCTAAATAAGTTTTGATAAATATAAATTTATTTTCTCCTTGAACTTCTTTAAATGCATCTTTTGAATTATTATATATATTGATAAAGCATTGAATTAATTCGTTTGGATAGCCTACTATTTGAATCTTGTCATCTAAGTCTAAAACAACATCAATTTCATGATTTTTAATACTTCCTTGTACTAAATGTAAAAAACTATGAATATCGTCATTTAGATTAAACAGCTTTTTTATTCTCTCACCTTTGATAAAGTTTTTAAAATCATTTATTGTTCTCGAAAGATATTGAACATTATCATTAATATCTTCCATATTTTTATCGAACATTTCTGTTGTTAATAAATCCATATCTTTTTGGAATTTTGAACCTGTAGCTATTGTTGAGATTATAGATAAAGGTTGTCTCCACTGATGAGCTATATTTCCTATCATTTCACCCATAGATGCCATTTTTGATTGTTCAAATAATTTAAGTTCGGTTTGAATATTTTTTTTTGTTTCTTCTTTTACTTTGTTTTCAAGATTAATATTAAATCTATTAAGTTCTTCTATTTTATTTTGCAATGCAATATTTGCTTCTTTTAAAGAATTTGCATATTGTTATCTTGTTCTTTCATATAGGTTTATTATTAAAGCAATAACTATTAGTAAAAATATAGGAACAGCTGATTCAATATCATTTAAATTAGTTTCAATAAATGGTTGAAAATTATATATTATCATTGTTAGTAAAACTAATATAAACATAAAATATCCAAACTCTCTTCCTCCCAGAAAGAAAGAAACAATAATAGTTAAAAAATACCAAGCTTCTCTAGTTGAATCTTCAACTACATTAATCATAACAATTACTTGAATAATGTAAAGACTTAGCATGGATATATAAGTTACAAATTTTATACTGTTTTTATTAAATCTTAAATAGAAAAAAAGTGATAGGTGAATTGAACCATATATTAGTTCTAAGGTTATTATTAAAGATTTAACTTCATATGTCCCAATAAATATAAATAAAAAAGCAATGGAAAATGAGACTACAGTAGCTAGTATTAGAATAGTATTTATCAGTCTTAGTTTTTATTTAAAAAGTTATTATTATTTTTAAAGTCAGGACCGCAATATAATATATTTTTTCACATAGTGTAATTATATTAGATTTTGTATTTTAAGTTAATATGTAAGTTTCTGATTGTTGTAAATGATAGTGGCAGAGAGCAAGGGATTCGAACCCTCGGAGGCGTTAACCTCGCCGGTTTTCAAAACCGGTACATTCGACCAACTCTGTCAACTCTCTACTCTAAATGGTGCGAATGGTGAGAATCGAACTCACACTCCGAAACCGGAATTGGATTTTAAGTCCAACGCGTCTACCTATTCCGCCACACTCGCACTTGGTAATTTTTGTTGTTCATCTTTTGAACGTCGGAATAATACACCCTCTAACATTAAAAGAAAATTAAATCAGGTAGAAATATAATAAAACTTTCTAAATAACCCATAAAGCCAAGTTTTAAATAGTTATTTTATTTTACAACTACCAAATTTACATTTTAAATATTTTATTAACATATAAATAAAATATAAAACAATTCCTATTTCAAATACTTTATATATGATATCCACTAGAAATATCCAAGTACATAATGGTTTTTATATATAAAAGTTTTTGCTTTTTTTATAATCTCATCAAAAATCTTAGAACTTTCAAGTAAAAAAGAATTTTGACCATACGTAGCTGTTTGCATAATATATCCCTTCTTCAAGTCTAAGTATCGATTATATCAAAAATAAATTAATTTTAAAACTAATAAGTATAAGCTCTTTATTTTATTTAACTTGATTAAATCACTAATCTATAAGTATATATGATAATTTTAAAACTTATTATAAGTAAAAATAACGTAAAATAATAAGAAAAAGGAAGTTTATGTATAAAAAAATAATAAATGTAAGTTTTAATTCTGTGTTTGAAAAAAAAGATGCTTTATCAAAAGCTTTATTAATACCTTTAGTTTTATTTATTATTTTAGATATTCTTCTTAAAAATCCAACTTCAGGTTTTGTTTATTTCATTATTATGCTTATAACTTTTGCTTTAAGTGTAACTGTTGCTATTACAACACATAGAATACTTTTAATAGATGATTATCCAGTACCTAAATGGGGCTTTTATAAATTTTCATCTAGAGAGTGGAGTTTTGTATTTAATTCTTTTCTTTTAGGAATTATGATTGTAATACCCTCTATTATCTTTTTATTAATACCATATGTTGGGTTTTTTTTAACGCTTATATATGGGATAGTTATATTTTCAAGATTATCTTTAGTTTTTCCTTCTATCTCTGTAGATGAAGATATGGACTTTTCTACTTCATGGAGGATTTCTAAAGAGTATAAGCTTTTAATGGTTTTAATGGTTGTTATAATGCCTATATTCATATCTGCTGTAGTAGGATTTGTATATGGGACAGTAATTAAATATTTAGCTCAAGTAATTTCACCACATTTTCTTTTATTAGGCTCTGTTTTAAATATAATTATTACAGTATTTGTAATTAGCTTTTTATCAGCTACTTTTAAATATCTAAAAGAGACTCGACCAGAAATTTTTAATACTAATATGGAATATGAAAATAAAGAGATAGAAAATATTGAGCATATGGAAAGCGATGGCTTAATCAAAATTATGATTCCTGATAATTATGATACATCTTTTGATCAATTAAAAAATGAATTATATGAACAATATAGTATTTTAGGATTTACTAGCGAGGTTTTAGATAAAGATAATTCATGGATGATTAAAAATCCAGATGTGCAGAATTCTTATGTATCTTTGAGTATTTTAGATAATAGGTTTAAAGTTGAAGTTTTTAATAGCACACAACCTGAACTATCTGTATTAAATGAGAATGTGTAAAAGAGTTAGAGTTAAGCTATAACTCTAACATTTTTAATATATTTATCCATTCCATAATCATCACTTACAATAAAAGTATAATCACCTTTATCATTTAATATAGCTTTTGCTTTTACAAGTTCGACTTTTTCTTCTGCATTAAAATAATCTCTATTTAAATATTTAACAGAATAAACTTCTCCCTCTTTAATATTTAAATTTTTAAGTTCTTCATTTGTATGTGGTATAAATTTCATAAAATATTTCCTCTAGTGTTCATGCTCATTAATATTTTTCATAATTTGATCATAAATTTTTTGATACTCTTCTTGAGGCATGTTATCTTCTTCAATTACTTCAAGAACATTTTGTAGTTCAACTAAAAAAGACTCCATCTCTTTTATTGCTACCATATCATCTTCAGATTGTTTATTATCTTCTAATAGTTTGTGTAAGTCATCAAGGTAAGCTTCTACCTCTGGGATCATTGTGTTTTGAACTAAATCTTTTAATTCAACTTTAATATCTGCCATGTATTTTCCTTAAATAAAAGCAAGTATTATATACTTTAAAATAGAAAGAAAGCTTAAAATAGGTATAAAATGTAAAATTTGTGTAGTGGTTAAACTAAGGAGAAATCCTTAGTTTTTGAAGTCATTATCTTCTAGATTGCCTTCAATTAAAGTAGGGTCCGTTTGATCAGGTTTTTCATCAGATGTTATTCCAACATTGTTTTTATCAATCTTATTTGGTCTGATATCTTTTTTCTTTTCAACTTTTTTTACAACTTTTTTTTCTTTCTCGGCAGCGAAAGAATTTAAAGTAAAAAGTAAACTACATGCAGCTAATATTGTTAATAATCTTTTCATAAGAGACTCCTTTTATAAATTACAACTATTATATAGTATTTACTACATATATGTAAAGAAATCTATTATTTTAATTCTTCTTTTGAAATTAATACTCCATCACAATCTGCATAGATATAATCTCCATCATTAAAAGTAACACCTTCAAAATTTAATTCTTCACCTCTTGATGATTGTGTTTCATCAAAGTTTCTTAAAGGGCAAGTTCCAATACCATATAATCCAACATTAATATTTTTAGTTTCAGCTGTATCTCTTACATATCCATTTAAAATAATAGCTTTCCAATTGTTTTTAGCTGCAAATGCCATAAGTTTATCACCTACAACACCAAAAAATTCTTGGGCGTTATCAACTACAATAATTTTACCTTCACCATCTTCATCTCTTAGCATTTCAAGAAGTCTCCAGTTACTTTTGTCTAGTTTTACAGTTTCAATTCTCCCTTGAAAATCTATTAATCCTCCATAGTTTTTAAACTTTGGGGATAAAACTTGTATATTTTTATCTCTATTATCGTCACATAAATCTGCTGTTTGTTTATTCATAAAATCTTTCCTTCTGCAATAAAAATTAATGAATAATAGTGAAAACTAGTGTATAAAAAGTGTAGTTTTAAAAAAACTTTAAAAAAAAATATTAATTTATTTAAGTAAGTTAGAATTGTTACATATTATATTCGTATGATATTCACATTTATTACACAAAAATAATATAATATTTTATTTATATGACTACAAGGAAAAAAAATGAAATATTTATTAGGATTTCTACTTTTATTTATAACTACTTTATTAGTTGCGAATAGTGAAATAGTGGTAAAAGAAAATATTGTAAAGCAAGAGACTGCGAAAACTATTGCTTTTCAAGAAGAATTAAAATCTAAAAAATCTAGACAACAAATACTGCGAGATGAAGTTAAAAAGTTAAGAGAATTGATGCTTAAAGAACAAAATCAAAGCTAACAAAACTTTCTTTTAGTTTTCTACATATATAATTTCAAAAAAGTTATAAAGATAGAAAATGAAAATATTTACAAATGAATCGATGGATCAGATTATCTCCTATGCAAAATACGAGCTTACAAATAAAGACAACTTTAGTATAGAGGTTTTAAATCCTGACTTAGTTGAAGATTCATATGCTGGCTTAAAAGTAATATTTGATGAAGAATATATATACAGGTCATATAAATCTTGGGTTGATTTATCAACTTTATTATTCTGTAAGATGCTAACTCCTAAGGTATCTTCAGAATACAAAGTATGCTTACAATTTAAAAAGTTAAATAAAAATGATTCTTTCCATAAAAGTGAAAATGATGAACAAAATGAAAAATATGGTGAAGATTCAACTTTTTTCAAATTAAATAAAAATGAAGAGCCTGCTTTTTTATATTATTATAAGCAAGCCTTAGAAAATGTAAAAATTACTGAAAAACAAAATATTTTAAATTTAGGTATTAATAGAGCAGACGAATTTGAAGTAATTGTAAATATGCTCTCTAAAGAAAATATAGATTCAAAAGAATTTATAGGAGTTGATTATTGTCCTTCTGCTATAAAATATGCTTCAAATCGTTTTAATGAAAAGAACTTCTCATTTTTTACCCATGATATAAATAAACTAGATGAACTAAATTTAAAAAAAGCTGACCTAATTGTTTCAGTTGGAACATTACAAAGTTCAAGTTTGAATTTTAAAGAATTGTTTATGACATTGATTCAAAACTATTTAAAAGAAGATGGAGCAATAATTTTAGCTTTTCCAAATTGTAGATGGATTGGTGGAGAAATGGTTTATGGTGCAAAAGCTCCAAATTATTCTTTTAGTGAACAATCTATTCTTTATAAAGATGTATATTTTTGTAAAAAATATTTGCAACAAAAGAAATATAGAGTAACTTTAACAGGGAAAGAGTATCTATTTTTAACAGCAACATCTATTAGAAAATAATATTTTGTCTCTTTAATGCTACGCTTTTATGTTAAAATTGTCTTAAATTACACCAAGGAGTTTATTATGGCAAGTCAACATATTGAAATTAAAACATTTAAACTAGCTCATACAACAAATGATACAGTTAGAATTGAACATGTAGAAAAACCATATGGAGAATATAGTAGTCCAGTAGTAAGTATTGCAATTTATTCCCATGGTAAAGATAAAACATCTGAAGTAGAAATCCCTTATGAAAATATTGAAGAGTTTTTTAAAGCACTAAACGAATCAATAGCAAAATGTGATTCTATTCCTAGAAATGAACCACATGCTGAATTAAACTCTGCTATTGGTGGGGGAGCTTAAGAGATAAGTTTTAAACTTATCTCTTATAAATAAAACTTATAATAAATAGAACTACGATTTATAAAAAACTAAAACCATTCATTTTTGGTTAACTAAAGTTTACTACAATTTTTTAAAATTATTGTAGGAAAGAGTTTTGAGAAAATCATCATCAACATTTATCTTTTTAAGCTTTCTAGTTGCATCAATAGCAACTTTAGGAAGTCTATTTTTTTCGGAAGTAATGCAATTTGTACCATGCTCAATGTGTTGGTATCAAAGAATCTTCATGTATCCATTAGTAGTAATACTATTAATTAATCTTCTTTATCCAGATGATAAAGTTGTTAAATATAGTATGCCAATAGTACTAGTTGGACTATTCTTCGCGATCTACCACAACTTATTAATGTTTAAATTAATACCTGAAAGTGTAGTTCCTTGTGTGCAAGGTGTGCCTTGTTCAACTGAGTATATAAATTGGTTTGGGTTTATTAATATTCCTTTATTATCATTAATAGCATACTCATTAATATTTATCTTTTTATTAAATGTAAAGAAAGGAAGATAATTGAGAAATAAAAGTATTGTAATCATTTCACTTTTAGCACTAGTAGCAATCTTTTTTGCTGGAAGTTATATATACAAAAGTAATGAGTCAGCAGAGATTGAAAAACTAGCTACAACGACATCTGAATCAAATAATGGTCCTTTTGTAAGAGATCATTCTATGACATTTGGTGAAAATAAGAAAAATATTGTAGTTGTAGAATTCTTAGATCCAGAGTGTGAAGCTTGTGCATATTTTTATCCAGCTGTAAATAAAGTATATAAAGAGTATTACGAAGAGATTAAATTAGTAATTAGATATTTATCAAATCATCAAAATTCTGAGTTTGCTGTTAAGATTCTAGAGTCTTCAAGATTACAAAATAAATATAAAGAAGTGTTAGATGTAATTTTTACAACTCAACCTCAATGGGCTAAACATGGAAATACTAAGCCTGAATTATTATGGACTTTCTTAGAAAAAGTAGACGGTTTAGATATTGAAAAACTTAAAAAAGATGTTGAAACTATTGATGTTAAGAATTTACTTTCAAAAGATAGATTAGATGCAGCAAAGTTAAGAGTCCAAGGTACTCCAAGCTTCTTTGTAAATGGTAAGAAAGTACAAAAACTTTCTTATGATGCACTTGTAGATTTAGTAGAAGGTGAAATTTATAAGTAAAATATAACCTTTCTTATAACATAACTTTGCTAGAATATAATAAAAAAGTTGATTATTATGCTTAAGTATTTTTTATTAATATTTTTTATTATATCTACTAACTCACTTGCTTCAAAAACCAATGAGGTTTCCCTTGAAATCGCTTTATATGGTTTAGATAAAAATACTGCTTCAGATAAAACAGTAAAAAAAATACTTTTAAAAATTTTCCAAAAAATTGATGAACTTGAAAATATTAAAGTTAATGCTTTCTTTTATAAAGATGAAAAAAAATTAATAAATAATTTTATTTCAGAAGAGAAGAAGTTTGATATTTTATATACTGTACCTCTTACATATCTTAAAAACTATGAAACTTTTAATAAATATGGAAAAGACTTTATAATATTAAGAAATCATAATAAATATGTACAATACTATTTAATAAAAAATAAGAAATTAAAAATAAAAAGTCTAAAGGGAATGAAAAATAAAAAGCTTATCACTCCCTCATCTGATGAACTTTCACGTATTTGGTTAGATTCTTTATTTCTTAAAGAGACAAACAAACCTTATACCTTTTATATAAAAAATGAAAAGCAAGATTTTAAAATGTATAAAAAAGTCTTAGATGTGTATTTTAATAAAACTGATTTTGTTATTGTTCCTAAACATATATGGGACACTACAATTGAACTTAATCCAAAAATTACAAACAAACTTGAAATCTTTCGTAAATCAAAAGCAATCTTTCCTGGGATTATAGGTGCATTTCATAGAAAGGTAGATGAAAAATTTATAAATACCTATAATAGTTTTATAATTGACCCTAATAATGAAGAATATATGCAAAATATACTTAATCTAGTAAAGTTATATGGGGTAGAGATAATGAATAAAAACGACTACTCTAAGGCCTTAGACTTCTATTTAGATTATGAAAAAATGATAAAAAAAGTTAAATAGTATACTTTAGTATCAATTGATAATTTACTACATATATATAGTTTATATAGAGAAAATATTAAGAAAAATTATGTATACTATGTAGTTTAAGAAAAAAGAAAAGGAATCCTCAATGTCATTTTTAGAAAACTTAAAAGAGTTTTTCTCTATTGCACAACAGACAAATTACAATTTTACTGAAATCTTTGCACAAACTCCAAATGGTGTTTATAGTGTAGCTGCTGTTTTAGCAGTAATTTTACTTATTGTAATATTTTTAATTAGAAGATCTGTTAAAATCTCTTCTACTGTTAAGTTAGTATCTCAAATACAAAACGCATCTACATATGATGATTATAATAGCAAACTAACAAAGTTAGCTACAGAATTACCTAAAAGAGGTAAAAAAGTTGCTGAGAGTATGAACTTACAGAAAAATGATATTTTACAAAAAGAGTTAGAATTATTAAAAGATTTTAATATCAAAGATAAAATTGATAGATATAAACAAATCTCCTCACAATATGCGCTTATCTCGCAAAACTCAAAAAAATACCATATAGATGAATTTACAGCTTATTATGATGATAATTCAAAGAAATTATTGGATGAGAATTTATTTGCTGAAATTGAAGAGTATTCTTTAAATTCTTTATATACACTAGATGATGTTGAAAATGTTAATAGTATTGTTGCTTATTCTCAAACTAGAGATAATACAGCTGAAATTTTAAGACCTATGATTGATACTGTAAATAAGTTCTCTTTTGGATTCAACTTAGAATTATTTAAATTTACTATGGCATTAACAAAAGAAAAGTCTGGTTTAGTTTATGAAAACTGTAATGAGAAATTAAAAACTGCATTAACTTCAGAAAATGAAAAAGTATCAGATGTAATTTTAACATATATGTTAGAAAATGATTTAAAAGAAGATGTTTACTCTTACATTACAAACTTAAAATCAAAAGTTTATTTACAAGATGCATATTATAACTTCTTTGGAAAAACAGAGGATATTGATTTAGATTTAGCATTTGTTGCAAATGAAACACAAATTGAAAATGACTATGCTAATTATACAGATAGCAAGATTACAAATAACTGGAGAGACTTAGGGCTTATTAAGCACATAATTGAATCACCAAGAGTATTAGAAACAATTGGGCATATTAGTTATAGAAGTGTTTTAGAAAGAATTGAGAACCTTGAAAAAGATGAAGAGACTAATAAAGCAATTTCAGAAGCTTTAGACACAGCAAGAAGAGCAGAATCAATTGCACTTGAAGCAAAAGAAATAGCAAGACAGAAATAAATTATTTAGAGTAAAACAAAATTAGTTTTACTCTAACAAAAAGAAGCCATGGAAAATTTTATATTACTTCTAATTATACTTATTCCTTTTATTGTTTTTTTACTTTTAAAAAAACAAAAAACAGCTATAAAAAACCCTGCTGTAAAAAAAGAAGAGTTAATCAATAACTACAAAAAACAGATGCAAAATATGTTAAGTAACACTTCATATAACCCAGAAATACAAAGCCAAGAGAAAATTAAACTTTTAAAAAAAATCAATCATGAATTGTCAATGAATTTATTTTTTGATGAAGATGAAGCAAAAGACTTATTAAAGGTTTTAGCAAAAATGAACTAAAGTTTTTATATAATATAACTTAATATTATATAAGGTAATTAAGTTTAGTGTTTAATAAAAGTATTTATTTCATAATTTTTTTCTTCTCGTTATTTATTGTTTTAAACTTAACGAAATCATACTTCCTGACAGATTATTATAAAATTGAACAAGATAAAAATAATCAAAAAATCTCAAATTTCGTAAATTCATTAGAAGAATCAATTGATAGTATTTATTCAATTACTGATGATTATGCTAAATGGGATGACACTTATGACTTTTTAAAAGATAGAAATAAAGATTATATTAATGATAATTTTCGAGATAATACTAATACTGTAAGAGATCTAAAATTTAATTTTATGATTTATTCTTCATTAGATAATGAAACTATATTTTCTACATATTATAATTTTACTAATTCTAATAAAAAAGAATTTGAAAAAAAAGTATTTCAGAACTTAAAAGATGATACTGCTAAGACTATTATATCCGATGGAAAAGCAGCCTATCTAATTGTTAAAACTCAAGTATCAACTAGTGATTCAGAGGCTAAATCAAATGGGTATTTATATTCTGGGAAATTAATTGACAATGAATATCTAAAAAATATAACAACTAATTTTGACTTTATTTCAATATCAAAGAAGGCTTTATCTAAAGAACTTAAAAGTAATAAAAATGAATTTAAAAGTAAATATTTTAATTTAGCATATTTTAAAAACTTTGATGCTAATCATATTAGAAATAATATATGTTTAGTAAATAAGGACGGCATGATAATTTTAAACCTTGAGACAAAAGATTCAATGAATATTGTAAATCAGGGTAAAAAAACAGTTATGTTATTTTCTTATATTGTTACTGTTTTTATTGCAATAATATTTTTTATATCATTTAATCAAAATAAAAAGTTAAAAAGAAAAGTAAAAGAAAAAACTAGAGAATTAGAAAAAAGCTTAAAAAAGCTTAAATCTAAAAATGAAAAAATTGCTAAAACAACAGAAATGTTAAATAACTCTCAACGTATTGCCCATGTTGGTTCCTATGATTTTAATATTAAAACAGATGAGCTTGTATGGTCAGATGAACATTATAGAATTGCAAAAAAAGAAAAAAAGAACTTTTCTCCTGTGGCAAAAGATTATTTTGATCTTGTACATTTTGAAGATAGAGATTATGTTCAAGATATGCTACAAAAAACTATAATGAACAATGAAACAAATATATTTAGATATAGATTACTATTAGATGACAAAACTATAAAATATGTACAATCTACTTCAGGAATAAGTATAAGAGATGAAGATGGAAACCCACTTATCTTATCTGGTGTAATTTTTGATATTTCTGATTTAATTGAAAAAGAAGAAGATCTTAAAAGCAAAGAGGCTTTATTAATAGAGCAGTCAAAAATGGCAGTTATGGGTGAAATGATAGGTAATATTTCTCATCAATTAAAACAACCTTTAAATTTAATATCTACAATTGCGAGTTCTATTAAAATAAATAAAACTTTAAATACATTAGATGAATCTACACTTATTAATTCTATGGATGAAATAACAAATAATTCAAAACATTTATCTTCTACTATTGATGATTTTAGAGACTTCTTTAGCCCTAATAAAAAAGTAAGAAATATAAATATGAATAACTTATTTAATAGGGCTTTAAAACTTATTAATACAGAACTAAATCTAAATAGCATTTCGATTGTTTCAAATATAGAAGATGTTGATATTTATACTTATGACAATGAGCTTTTACAAGTTTTATTAAATATATTTAATAATGCAAAAGATGAATTTGTTTCGAAAAAACAAGCTTCAAAAAGAATCATTTTTATAGAAGCTTATACTCAAAATGATAAAGTTATTATAAGTATTAAAGATAATGCAGGTGGTGTTCCACAAGAAATTATTTCTAAAATCTTTGATGCTTACTTTACTACTAAATGTGAAGGTAAAGGTACTGGTATTGGTCTTTATATGTCTAAGCAGATTATTAATAAAAATCTTAAAGGTGAAATTTTAATTAAAAATGAAGAATATGAATATGAAGGCACTTTATATAAAGGTGCAAACTTTATTTTAAAGATTTAAGCTTATTTAAAAATCATATTTATAATTTATTAACCTTTGTTTATTAAAATTATAAAAACTAATTATAGGACACTATTATGAAAACAAAGTATATATTTGCAGGAATTTTATCTGCATTATTTTTATTTACAGGATGTGATTCAAAGTCTGAGATTGATGAGAATTTAGTTGCTAATACTAAAAATAACAAGCCAGTAGAAAAGAAATTTGTGGCTAAAACATTTAAATTAACAACAACAGATGGAAGAGTTTTAGAACTTACAAACACAAAAGAAAAAGGTTTAATCTTTAAAGATTTTGTAGGTAAAAAAGCTGTTTTAGTTGATGTATTTGCTACATGGTGTCCTCCTTGTATTAAGTCAATTCCAGTATTAAATGAACTAAGAGCAAAATATGGAAATGATTTTGAGATTGTTTCTGTTTTATTTGAAAAACCTGAAGATAAACCAAAAGAAGAAGTATTAGAATTTATTGCTAAATATGGAATCACTTATCCAATAACTTATGGAGAAGAGAATTTTAATCTTTCAAAAGCTTTAGGAAATGTTCAAAAAATTCCTGAATTATTCTTATTTGATAAAAATGGAGTTTTTGTTAAGAAGTTTGTTGGTGAAAATGAAAAAGAAACATTTGAAAAATATATAAAAATGGCAGTAGAAAAAAAGTAAAAATTTATTAATTAGGAAATCAATTGAGATATGAAAATATGAGTTCATTTATTGTAATGGACATTGTAAGAGATGCACAAAAATATGAGGATTCTATTCATTTTGAAATTGGTCAACCTGATTTAAACCCAAGCCCAAAAGTTAAACAAAGTTTACAAGATGCCGTTGCAAATGATAAGTTTGCTTATACTGAATCAAAGGGATTAAAAGAGTTAAGAGAAAAAATCTCTTCTATGTATAAAACAAATTATAATGTTGATGTAGATCCAAGTAGAATTATTCTAACTCCTGGAACTTCAGGTGCTTTTCTAATTGCTTATACTTTGACGCTAAAACATAAACAAAGTTTAGGTTTATCTGATCCTTCTTATCCTTGTTATAAAAACTTTGCAAATATGTTGGATATTAATCCATGTTTTATGAATATTGATAAATCTACAAATTATGAACTTACAAAGTCTCATCTTTTAGGTCAAGATATAAATGCTTTACAAATTTCTTCTCCTTGTAATCCCGCGGGAAACTTATACTCAAAAGATAATCTTCAAGAGCTAATAGCTTATTGCGATGCAAATGATATTGCTTTTATTTCAGATGAGTTATATCATGGTTTAACATATGAAGAAAATGCACATACAGCATTAGAGTTTAGTGATAAGGCTTTTGTTATAAATGGCTTTTCAAAATATTATTGTATGCCAGGGCTTAGACTTGGTTGGATTATAGTTCCTAAAAGTTTAGAGAGACAAGCAGAAATTATTGCTCAAAATATTTTTATATCTGCTCCTACACTTTCACAATATGCTGCGTTGGAAGCTTTTGATGAAGAATATTTATTAAGTATAAAAGATATTTTCAAAGAAAGAAGAGATTATTTATATAAAGAGTTAAATGATATTTTTGATGTAGATGCTAAACCTGATGGAGCATTTTACTTATGGGCTAATGTTTCAAAGTATACAAATGATAGTTTTGCATTTGCAAAAGAGCTTTTAGAGAACATACACATAGCTATAACACCTGGAAAAGACTTTGGGTCTAACAATACTAATCAATACCTAAGATTTGCATATACTCGAGATATTGATCATATGAGTGAAGGTGTTAAAAGATTAAAAGAGTATTTAAAGAGTAGATAATAACTCTTCTAAATTCTCTAGCTTTTTAATAAAATAGTTTGCATTTGAAAAATCATGAGATTTAGTAAACTCATTTTCCACTATTACACAATCAATTTTTGCATTGTAAGCTGAAGTTAAACCTCTTTGAGAATCTTCTACAACAATAGCTTCATTAGCTTTTGCTTTAAAGTTTTCAAGTCCAGCTAAATATGGGTCAGGGAAGGGTTTAGCTCTTTTATACTCTTCTACACAAAGTGTAAAATCCATAAAGTCAACTATTCCTCTATTTTTATGAATTAAGTCAAAATCAACTCTTCTTGAAGTTGTAATAACTGCCATTTTATAGTTTTTTGATAGTTTTTCTAATATCTTTTTTACATTAGGAATTTCTATATCTTTAGTTTGTAAAAACTCTTGATAGTAAATATCTCTTTGAAATCTTTTCTTATCTACTATATCTTTTGTAATACCTTGCTCAAAGGCAACTTCCCAAGCTGTTCCACCTCTAGCCATGATTTTAAGATATGTATCTAATTCTAAAATAATACCAAGTTCTTTAAGAGCTTTTTTATTAGCTTCATAATACCAGATTTCAGTTTCTACTAAAACTCCATCGTTATCAAATAAAATATATTTTTTCATTTATGTTAGTTTCTTGCTCTCTCAAAGCTTTCATATTCTTCATCATAAAATACACCTAATTGACAATGTGTAACTTTAAGATCTGAATGTTTAAAAGATGCTCCTACTTTTTTAAGAGTTGAACCTTTTTCTTGAGCTAATTTCCATGCAATTTCGCAGTTGACTTTTTTATTATCTTGTGAGCCTTGTACCAAAGTATCATAAATATCTTCATTCATTTGTGTAAATTGAAGTTTACCAAATACACCAAGTTCACAGTTTGTAATTTTAATATCCATAGATTTAGCAACTTCTGCCATATCTTTCGGTTTCATCCCAATAAGTTTTGCCACTTTAAAAGCTTTGATACATGACAATTCACCATTTTCATTTAGGTTGGTAAGTACTAAATCAGTTTGAATTGAGTCTAATTTTATCATTATATAAAAAAGTCCTTTTTTTTAAAATCGTGACATTATAAGGTATAAAACTTATAATTACTTTACATTATAACTATACATAGTTAACATAAATTTAATCGCAGAAAAAAGGTGAAATATTATACAATTTAAAAACTTTTTTAAAAGGGAAGCAAATGACAAATAATGAGATGAAAAAAGTTGTTGATAGTTATGTTGAAGCATACAATAATTTTGATATTGAAGGTATGAAAAAAGATTTATCAGAAAATGTAGTTTTTAAAAATACAGAAAATGGAATAATCACTCTTACAACAAATGGTTTAAAAGAGTATGAAGAAGTTGCAAATAGTTCTAAAGACTTTTTTTCATCTAGAAAACAGTCAATATTAGAGTATGATTTTGGTGAAACTTTTGCCATTATATATTTTAACTTTAAAGCAATTTTAGCAGTTGATTTTAATGATAAGCTAAAAAAAGGTGATGAATTTAGTGTTGGTGGGAAGTCAATATTTAATTTTGATAATAATAGAATTACAGTATTAGAAGATTATAGCTAAAAAAAAAGGCGCTTGGGAGAAGCGCCTTTTGACTTGTATATTTGTATATTATGTAGGAGAGTCAAGCTGAAAAACTTTAATTATCATTAAGTTTCCACTTAACTGATAAAACAATTATAATAGTTGTGCATTAACCTTTTTTTAATAAAGAGTTAACCATTAGTAAACAAGACAATTATTATCCTATTTAAGCCACTTGTTTACGGGGGCTTTGTAATTTTTAAAACTTTTTATTATTTCTTTCTCATCATCACTTATTATTATCATTTCTACAAATCTTTGCTCAATAAAGCCTTCTTTAGCACTTAATTTTAGAAAATCTATTAACTTATCATAAAAACCATTTATATTAAAAAAGGCACAGGGCTTTATATATTCTCCTATTTGATTTAAGGTAAGTACTTCGAAAATCTCATCTAATGTGCCAAATCCACCAGGTAGTGCTATAAACCCATCTGATAGTTCTTCCATTTTTTGTTTTCTTTGTTTTATATTATCAACTTTATAGATTTTTGATATTTCTTTATTTTCTATTTCTTTATCTGCTAAGTTCTTAGTAATTACACCAATGACTTGCATATTAAGTTTTACTGCTTCTTTTGAAATAGTACCCATTAGCCCAGATTTTGAGCCACCATATACTATATTAAAATCATTTTTTGAAAACTCTTGTATTAGTTTTTTACATGAAGTTTCATAAATCTTTTTTTCTCCAAAAGAAGAACCACAATATACTGCTATATTCATTTAATTTAACCTTTTATCTAAGTGGAAGTGTTATCTCGAATTGTGCCCCATAAAAAGGAACATTCTCATATGTAAAGTTGCTATTTTGGACTTTTATTTTTCCATTCATATGACGTTTTAAAATATCTTGTGCCATATATAATCCAATACCCGTACCTTGATATTTGTGCTTTGTAGTGAAATATGGTTCAAATATTTTGTTTATAATATCTTCAGGGATTCCTTTTGCTGTATCTTTTATTATAATAATACATGAATCTTCAGACTTACTAATATCAATAAAAATATATTTATTTGTACAATTATTTAATTCAAAAGCATCTTTTGAGTTATTGAAAATATTTAAAAAGATATGTATTAACTCATTTTCATAAGTAAAAAGTTGAATATCATCAATATCTGCAATAAATTGAATATTTGTATTATTAAATTTTGCTTCTATAATATTCAGTGCTTTATTTAAACTATCATTTACATTAAAATATTGTTTAGTTTTGTTTGATAAAAAGTATGTTCTAAAATCATCAATTGTATTTGATAAATATTTAGTACTATTTAATATGGTTTGTAATGAATTGTCAAATTCAAGCTCATTATGTTGTTTAAATCTATTCTTTAATTTTAAGGCACTTGTTAAGGTTGATATAACAGATAAAGGCTGTCTCCATTGATGGGCTATATTTTCTATCATTTCACCTAATGATGCCATTTTTGAACGTTGTATTAGTAAGTTTTCTTTTTCTTTGAACTTTTCTAATCTTCTTGTTTTATTAATAGCAAGGGATACAAGTTGGGAAAAAGATTCGATTATTTGTATTTCAAAATTGTTTGGATATTTTGAACTTGTATAATAAACAGCAAAAGTACCTAGAACTTCTTTATTCTCAGTAAAAAAAGGTTGAGACCAACAGGCATTTAAACCAATTTGTTTTGTTACATGAACATACTTTTCCCAGTAAGGATGTGTATTTATATCTTCAACAATAACTCTCTTTTTTAAAAAGGCAGCAGTTCCACATGAACCTACACCTTCTCCTATCTTTAATCCATTTAGTGCTTTATTGTAATACTCAGGTAAGCTTGGAGCAAATCCATTTTCAAAATGTGTACCTTCTTTATTTAAAAGAAGAATAGAGCAAATCATATTTTTATTAATTCTTTGAACTTCTAATAATATATAAGTTAGTATTTCTTCCAAAGATTTACCATCAATTATTTTTTCTAATACTTTTTGATTTGTTTGGTGAAGTATCTTATACTCTTTTTGTATGGTAATATCTTTTGCCATACCAATTATTAAGTATTGATTTTCTTTTTTAGTTAAGACTTTTTTTGTTTTAAAATGTAAGATATTATCAGTATTTATAGAAAAAGTTTCAAAAGTAACTATATCTTTTTTTGTTTTTAGAATCTCTTTATCACTGGAAGTAAAACTTTTTGCATCATCTTTATCAAAAAGATCATAATCATCTTTACCGATAATTTCATCTTTTTCTAAATTTAATAATAAACTAAATGCCTTATTACAATTTATATATATTCCTTCTTCATTTTTAATAAAGATCAAATCATCTAATAAATCAATTGTTTCTTGGGAATATATATAATCGTTTATATTTTTCATAATATAAAATTATCATAACCTTTCTTAAATCTGCTAATTACAGACAAAAATAGGTGTATTTACCTATTTTTGTTGAAGGGTTTAAAAGTTATTAATAGTTTTGGAAGTAATAATAATGCTGAAGCTAATATTGTTGCCATTACAACAACTGTTAAAATTCCAAAGTAAATTGTCGGAATTAAATTAGATAAAACTAATATTGAGAATCCAACAATTACAACTAAAGAGGTATAATACATTGCATAACCAATACTCTCATGAGATCTTTTCATTGCATTTATATAGTTATGATCTAATTTGTACTCATCCTTAAATCTATGAATATAGTGAATTGTATCATCAACTCCAATTCCTATAGAAATAGCTGCAATTGTGATAGTCATAATATCAAGTGGAATTCCAAACCATCCCATAATTCCAAATATAGAAGATATAGGAATAATATTTGCTAAAATTGCTACAATGGCAATTTTTAATGATCTAAATAAAATCAAAAACATTACAAATAATATCACTAAAACAACCCCTAGTGTTGAAATTTGTGAGTCAAAAAGTGATTGAAGCATATTGTTATATAAAATCATTAAATTAGATAATTTATATGTTGTTTCTTTATTTTTAATCAATTCTCTTACATCTGTATTTATCTTCTTGATTAATTCATTTCTTCTTAACTTATCATTTGAATCAACAATTCTCATTGTAATTCTTGCTTCATTATTTTGGATATTTATATAAGGAGCTAGAATCATATCTTTATATTCTTGAGGAATTTTTTTGTAAAGTAGGGCTAACATTATTCCATCAAGTTCTTCATCATTATTTAATAGTTTTCCAACTTTTAATAAACTAGATAAAGACTGAACTTTTCCAACTTCATCTAAGCCTTCTAAGTAGTTATGTACTTTTGTAATTGTATCCATCTTATCTTGTGAAAACCAATATTGTTCATCATTTCCACTTTCTTCAAATTCATCTTCAAAATCTCCAAATTCGTCATCTTCTTCACTTGAAGCAATTTCTATTTCTGGTTCTTTTTCATCATCTTTGAATTTAATAATAATGTCTAAAGGTGTAGTTCCACCTAAACTTTGATCAATTACTTTCATTCCTTGGTAAATCTCAGTACTTTGTTTAAAGTAGTTAATAAATGAGTTCTCAACTATTAGTTTTGAAGCTCCCGTTAAAGAAAATGCAATAAGTAAAATACTTCCAATTATAATACTTAAGCCTCTTTTTTCTACAAGATAAGCACTACTTGAAATAATAGAAAATTTAGAGTTAGTATTTTTACTTTCATGTTCATCTTTTTTCTTTAACATAATCATAATTATTGGGAAAATTAAAAAGGCAATTAATAGTGAAATAGCAATACCTGCACTCATCATTAGACCTAGATTTTTAACAGGCTGAATACTAGATAGAACTAATGAAGCAAACCCCGTTATAGTAGTAATAATAGCAAAAAATGAAGGGCTTAATTTTGATAAGATTGTATTTATCACTAATTTGTATTGACTTGCATTTTTATATTTTACATTTAGTTCTCTATATCTTACAATTAAATGTAAAACAATTGCTAAGGTTATAATTAGTTGTAAAGATATAAAGTTTGATGATATTACAGTTACTTCTAGATTAAATAGACCTAAAATACCAGCTGTTGAAACCACAGATAAAAGACAAATAATAATAGGTAAAACAACCCATCTAGGATGTCTAAAGATTATCCATAAAATTAAAATAAGCAAAAATACTAAAGTAGATCCATAAATAGCTAAATCGCTTTTTACAAAACCTACAATATCATTTGCAATCATATTAATCCCACCAAGGAAAATAGTGGCATTATTGTCATATTTTTTTATAATTGCTCTTATTTGTGCTATTTCTTTTTCGTCTTTTACTCTTAAAGAATCTCTATACTTTTTAAATTCTAAAATTGTATTTTCTAGTTCTTTTTTTTCATTTTGATTTAGAGTTGAAGTTCTTTTTTTAGAAAGTAAATTATTTCTTTTTTCTAATAAATCAAAATATTTAGTATCATCTTTTAGGTTTAATAAAAGTCCAGTTGTTTTAAAGTCTGCACTTACTAAATTATTTGAATAAAGCTGAGAAGTTAAAAACTCTTTTTTAACTAAGTTCATATCAAACTTACCAGTTTCTAAAGTATCAACTCCATCAATTAAATCTGATATTGGTCTTATTGGAGATTGTAATAAAGGAACATTTAAAATAGATGTAATACTTTCTATACTTTCAACTTCTAGTAAATCTTTAGATAGCTTTGATAGAGTTTCTAAACTAGTTTTTGATAAAAGCTCATCATTAGGTGAGTATGTAATTACCAAGAAGTTTGGATTATAATATCTTTTATTTACTGCTCTTGTAAATTTTAAATCTTTATCATCATCTAAAAGTAGGGTTTCTGCAGAAGCGTCAATTTCAAGTTTTGTGGAATAGTAACCAAGAGTACCAATAGCGAGTAAAAGTGCTACTAGTACATATATTGGATACTTTAAGACAAAGTTGTCATAAAAGTTTTTAATCATTATTTTTTAGTTTTGTTTTCCATCTCAGTGATTACTTCTTCTAAAGACTTTTGCTTTAATAATCCCGAAATTTGTTTTTTATTTGCTGTTACTACACTTGTTCCATCTAGATTTACATCATAGATTTCCCAACCTTTTTTACTTTTGTAAAATAAGTAATTAACTTTATAAACTTCACTTGCACCAACTAATTCAGTTTTTAATACAATTCGCTCTTTTTTACTTTTTTTAGCAAAAGTTGATTCTGTACCAACAACTTTAACTTTTTGGTCAGTATATAAACCTAATTTGTCTATGTATGAATTTTTTAAATTAGTTTCAAAAGCAGTTAAATATCTTTTCTTTTGTTCTGAATCTGCACTAACCCATGCTTTTTTACCAAGTGAAATTAATGCCATTCTTCTATAATCAAAAACATCATCAATGATCTTAACTATTTTTTCACCTTTTACTTCGTTTGAAAATTCTTTGTTTTTAATAATGTTTAAAACATTATCGATTTTTTCTGTCATTACTGGTTTGATTTCATCTTTATTTAATGCAAACATAGATGTGATTGCAAATGATGCAATTAGTATTATTTTAAATAATTTGTTCATTTTATTCCTTAATTAAACTGTTTCTTCTTTGATTATATAAATCTCTTAAAAATGGGTATAAATCATATGCATCTTTTTTAAGACTTTGATATAATCCTAAATTTAAAGATGTAGTATTTATAGTTTGACCTGCCATGATTCCAACATTTTCTAAAGTATTATTTGGTATTTTATATTTTATGTCGCTTGAACCTGTTGTTGATAAAGCACTTACATAAGAGTCTGCTGTAAGTCCAACCATATCTCTTAAGTTAGAAGGCCCTAGCAATGGTAGTACAACATGGAATCCTTCACCAACTCCATAGAAACCTAATGTTTGCCCAAAATCTTCATCATGCTTAACCCAACCTAGTTCAGTTTTAGCAGTATCTACAAAACCACCTAATCCGAAAATTGTATTAACTACAAATCTTCCTAATTCTTCACTTGCATTTTTAAACTTTAACTGTAGTAAGTTATTTGAAAATCTAACAGGGAACATTAAATTATCTGTAAAGTTTGAAATTCCAGCTCTAGCACCTTTTGGTACTACATATGCATAACCTCTTGCAACTGGATCTAGAACATTTATATATACAATGTCATTGAATTTTGTCATTACTCTATTATATCCACTTAAGGGATCAAAAACTTCTTTTACTTCTTCTGTAAATTCTTCATCAAATTCACCATCGAATTCATCCTCTTCTTCTAATGAAGTAGTTTGAACTTTTAGCTCAATTTGCTTTTGATTAATTGTATTATTAGTATTGATTTCTTCTTTTGAAGAACATGCTGTAAATACAAACGCAGATATAATTATTAAAATTATATTTCTCAAGGTATATCCTTTTTATTAACTATAGTAATATTATATTAAAAAAATGTGAAAATAATGTTGAAGCAGCTTAATCAGTGATTTTTAGCTTATTTAATACTTTTTGAGCTTGTAAAGGGTCTACTTGAATTCCATGAATTCTAAAAGAGTAATGTAAGTGTGGACCAGTGATTCTTCCCGTATCTCCACTAAGGCCTAAAATATCTCCTCTTTTAATAGCATCTCCTACTTTATAGTTAATTTTACTTAAGTGAAAGTAGCAAGAATATACGCCTTGCCCATGATCTATAATTATAGATTTACCTGAGTAGAATCTATGGGCTGAAATTTTTACAATTCCAGAATTTGAAGCTATAATAGGTGTTCCTATTTTTGCCCTAAAATCCGTCCCAGAGTGGTATGATTTAAGGCTTCCATTGTAAACTCTTTTTGTTCCAAAATCACTTGTTATTTTAGAATTTAAAGGATTTATAAAATTTTCTTCCCATAGAATCTTTTTTGAAACACTTTTATAGACTTTTATTGCATCAATGTACTCTTTTTTAGTTCTTTGTAATCTTTCTTTGCTTGGTTTGAATTTAGATTTTGAAACATTTATAACTTCACTCTTATAATTTCCATCTATAATTTTTAAATCTCTTCCTTTAAAAATTCTTTTTTCATCTTCAAGATATGAAATAATTACTCTATATGTTTTAAATTTTTTATAATATGAAATAGGAAGCAGAGCGTAAAAACTGTCTTTTTTAAATGGATTTTTAAAAAAATTAATATTTTGTTTTTCAAAACTAAGTTTTACATCAGAAATATTCTTTTTAGTAATTTGCACTAAAACAGTATTTGCATTTTTTACTTTTGATGTGGATAATTCAAAGGCACATAGGTTAAAAATAAGTATAAATAATAGTATAACAATCTTTTTCATGACGATATAATATCTTATTTTTATTATGAACTTGTTATAATCGCGTCAAAATTGAGAAAAAATATTGGAGTAATTTATGGGTAGAGCCTTCGAATATAGAAAAGCGTCGAAAATGAAAAGATGGGGAGCAATGTCTAGAGTTTTCCCTAAACTAGCAAAAGCAATTGAAATGGCAGCAAAAGCTGGTGTTCCAGATCCTGAAATGAACTCAGCACTTAGAACTGCAATCTTAAATGCAAAAGCTGAGAATATGCCTAAAACTAATATTGAAGCAGCTATTAAAAGAGCAAGTGGAAAAGATTCTGCAAACTATACAGATGTTAACTTTGAAGGAAAAGGTCCTCATGGAGTTTTAATTTTTGTAGAGACAGCAACAGATAACAATACTAGAACAGTTGCAAATGTAAAAATGCACTTTAATAAAAATGGTGGACAAATGGCACCAACTGGTTCATTAGAATTTTTCTTTGATAGAAAAGCATTATTTGAGTTTAATAAAACTGAAGAGATGGATTTAGAAGAATTAGAATTAGAATTAATTGATGCAGGTTTAGAAGAAATTGAAGAAGATGAAGAAGAAGGTATTGTATTAGTTACAGCTGACTACAAAGACTTCGGAACTTTAAATAAAGCCTTTGAAGATATGGGAATTGAACTTACTAAAGCTAAATTAGAAAGAATTTCGAATAACCCTCAAGAATTTACAGAAGAACAACAAGAAGAAATCTCTAAGTTATTAGAAAAACTTGATGAAGATGATGATGTTCAAGCTGTATTTACAAACATAGGATAATCTACATAAGAAATATAGGAATTTTATTCCTATGTTTACTCTTTATTAAACACTCATTTAAAAATTATTAATTTATTATTATATTACTTTTAATATCTATTATAAAACATATGCTAAAATAATCTATAAAAACATAAAATAATTATAAATATTATCAAGGAAAAAGATGAGTAAAAATCATAATTCTAAATCAGAAAATGAAATTGGACAGTTAGGTAATGTTGATCAAATCAGAGAGATTTTATTTGGTTCTCAAACAAGAGATTTAAATAAGAGATTTGAGAAAATTGAAAATGATTCAAAAAGAGCACATGAAGAAATTCTAAGTAAAATTGAACAAAACCAAAAAGATTTTAATTCAAGACTTAATAATGAATTAGAAATTCTGTCTAAAAAGATTAAGAATATGATGGCTCAGCAACAAGAAGAATTGTCTGATATTAGAGATAGTGAAGTTAAACAAGAGAAAAGACTTCAAAATAGTATGGATATTTTAAGTGAAGAGTTACAAGCTAAAAATGAACAGCTATATAAAGATCAAATTGAAAATAGAGATTCTTTAAAAGCTGATATTAACTCATTAAGAAATGAAATCTTTGATATTGTTGATGAAAGATTATCAGAATTAGGTGAGACTAAACTTTCAAGAGATGATGCAGCTGAAATTATGATGGAAACTGCCATGAGACTAAAAGGTACACAAATAGACCAACAATTAGCAGCAGTTAATAGTAATTAGTAAATAGATTCTTATTATATGGATGAACTAGATAAGTTACGTAATCTCTTATTGCATGATGAGCAAAAAGAGTTAGGTGAACTTAAAGAAAAAATAGAAGAATTAAGCGCATTAGCAGAAGAACCAGATGTTATAATAAAGCGTATTACGCCTCTTTTAGCATCAATAATAAAGAACAGCTCACAAAAAGATGAAGCTGTTCTTTTGGATTCATTATCTCCTGTTGTTTTTAAACTTATTGATCAAAACTTTGTACAATCACAAGATAAAATCACAAAACAATTAGCCCCATTAATTACTCAAGCCATAAGAGAGCAAATTAAATCACAAAAAGATGAAGTTGTAGATGCTTTATATCCAGTTCTTGGAAATATGATTAGTAAATATGTATCTAAAACATTTGAAGAGATGTTAAATGCTATTAATAATCAAATTACAAATGGTTTATCTTTTTCTGTAATATCAAGAAAAATTAGAGCAAAAATAAAAGGTGTTAGTGAAACAGAGCTTTTATTAAGTGAGAATGCAATTTCTAGTATTCGTTCAGTTTTTTTAATTCACAAGGAAACAGGAATAGTACTAAGTCATGCAGAGCATGAGGATAATCCTATAAATGAACCTGAAATGATAGCTTCAATGATGACAGCAATTAGAAGTTTTGTAAATGATTGGGTTGAAAAAAACGAAGCACATCATGAATTAGGTACTATTGAATATGGTGGAAGTAAAATTATAATTGAAGCAAGTGGATATAGTTATTTAGCTGTAATAGTTGATGGCTCAGTTTCTTCTAAAACAAATGAAAAAATAAGAAAAACATTAGAGAAAATAGTTTCAAGTCATTGGGATGTTATAAAGAATTTCAATGGAGATATGAGTAATATTCCAAGTGATGATTTACAAGATAAATTATCTACTTTAATCCATAAAGAGAATAATGAGAAAAAAACTAAAAAAATGCATCCTCTAGTTTTTATTATTCCAATATTATTTTTTTCATGGATAACATGGATTTTATATAATAATTATGTAGATAATACAATATCTGAAAATGCAAATAATCTTTTATACAAGAGTAATAAACTTACTATTTATAGACTTCATACAGAAGTAAATAATACAGTTTTAACTCTAAAAGGTGAAGTGCCATCTTTAGCCTTAAAAAAACTTGCTGAAGAAGAAATTACTGATATTAAAAATGTAAAAGAAATCAAAAATGAGATAATTGTTATTGAAGAGTTTAAAGAAAAAAAAGAAGCAACTTTTTTAATAAATAAAATAGAGTATTTAATTCTTGCTTTAAATATTAATAAGAATATAGATGTATCTTATACTTTAAGTGATAATCAAATACTTACTTTAAATGGTAACGTTTGGAAGTTCTCTGATAAAGAGTATGTTTTTAAACAATTTAAAAATATAAAAGAACTTTCATCAATTAAAAATGAAATAACAATTATTCCACCAATTTTAAATACTATTATTTACTTTGATTCAAACTCTGCTGATATTATGGTAGGGGAAGAGCATAAGCTTATTAAATTGATTAATACATTGTCCAAAGTTGATGATAAATTAACTTTAAGAATAATTGCGTCAAGTGATAATTCTGGTTCTATTGAAACTAATCATAAAATTACTATGAAAAGATCTTTAAATATAAAGCAATATTTAAAAGAAAAAGGTCATGTCCTACAAAAAATCGAAGTTGAAGAAAAAGATAAAAGTTTGGAAAATAAAGAAGTAAAAAATACAATAAAACATGATAGATATGTAATCTTTTCATTAGAAAATAGGGGAAAATAGTGTTTGCTTATAAAGTGGTACTTGTTGGAGATTTTGGTACAGGAAAGAGTAGTTTAGTTAGAAGATTTGTAGATAATACTTTTAGTGAAGATTACATTAGTAGTATTGGTGTTTCCATTTCAAGAAAGCAATTATCAAATGATGTATCAGATACAACAATGATGCTTTGGGATATTGAAGGAAAAACTGATTTTAAACCTATTTTTAAACAATATCTTTTAGGGGCCAAAGCTTTTATTATTGTTGCTGATTTAACAAGAGAAAAAACATTAGAATCTATAAAAGAACATATTCAATTATGCCAAGAAAGTGTTCCTGATTTACCTATTTGTATAGCTTTAAATAAAGCAGATATTAAATCAGTAAACTATAATGCAAATGAATTAAAGAAATTATCTTCAAATATTATAAAAGTATATACAACTTCTGCTAAAAGCGGTGATACTGTAAATGAAATGTTTGCTGCTTTAAATAATGTTGTTATTGAAAGAACTGTATAAATGTTAAGTAATTTAGTGCTACCTATTATATGTAAGAAATATAATATTACATGTGTACTTTTTTCAAGTGATTTTATTGTTTTAGAATACTCTGATAATATTGAAGAATTAACTAGTGTAGATGAAGAAATTAAAACAAATGAAGATGTAAGAAGTTATTTTTGGGAATTTGTAGGAATGGAAGAACAGTTTGAAGAGCTTTTTATAGGAAAAGAGAAAACATTACATATTCCAATGGTTTTTAAAAATAAAAATTATTTTGATATAGATGTGGAAATATGTGAAATAGAAGAGGGACAAAAATGTTACCTTGCTATGTTTACAAAACAAACAAAGTTTTCTGCAAATTATTCAGACATGATTCAGCAAATAAATCATGATACTCTAAACTTTGAAAATAAAAAAGAAGATATGGAAACAAATGAGCATTATTATAATTTAATAAATGAAAAGCTGATTAGTTTCCATGTGGATCAAGATGGAATTATTACAGAAGTAAATGAAGCTTGTTCTTTTTTCTTTGGTTTTGTAGGAGATGAAATGTTAGGTCATCACTTTTCAACATTTTTTACATCTAGAGAATCAAATACTGGGTTTGTTCAAGGGGATAGTAAAATATTAAGAGCTGTGGATACTCATGGCACTGATGTATTCTTTCACGCAGATATTATTCCTATTCATGATAAAAAAACTATTTGTGAAAATATTATAATTTGTCAAGATATTACATATTTAAAAAGAGTAGAAACCGAACTTGAATATGCTGTTCATCATGATAGTTTAACAGGCTTACCAAATAGAACATTATTGTTAAAAAGATTAGAGGAATTACTTGCTAGAACAAAAGAAGAAGAGATATCTTTTGCTTTATGTTTTATTGATTTAGATAAGTTCAAAATTATAAATGATAACTTAGGTCATCATGCAGGAGATATGCTTCTTAAACACGTAGGAGAAGAGCTAACTTCTGTAGTAAGAGAATGTGATACCATAGCTAGAATTGGTGGAGATGAGTTTATTATTCTATTTGAAAACTTAGGAGCTAATGATGACTTCTTACCTTCAACATTAAAAAGAATTGAACAATTAAAAGATGAGAAGCCTTTAAACTATACAGAAGATATAATTATACGATTTGGTTTTAGTTTAGGTTTAAGTGTTTATCCTGATAATGGATTAGACATAAAGTCTCTTATGGCTCATGCTGATAAAAAAATGTATGAAGTAAAAAAGAAAAGAGATAATAACATAAGATAATAAATATCTTATGTTAAATTTTAGTAAAGTTTTTTTCCTAAAGTATTATTAGAATTGTTAGTAGGTTTAGTATAAGCTGGGTTAGCATAACTTACAGGTTTTATATTCATAGATTCTAATTTTTTAATTACTCTTGAAATATTTGCAATTCTTGTTGATGAACTAGGGTGTGTTGAGAAAAATTCATTTGGTGCTTTTTTATTTCCTGCACTCATATTTTTCCAGAAATTTAAGGCTTCATGTACATTGTATCCAGCTTTAGCCATTAAATAAATACCAATTTCATCTGCTTCACTTTCTTGCATTCTTCCATAAGGAAGCATAACTCCAAGTTGTGAACCTACACCATATGCTTGATTAAAAGCATTTGTATATTGAGGTGCTTTTGCAGCAAGAACCACATTTCCTAATACTTGAAGACCTTGTTGAACCATAGATGAACTCATTCTCTCTGCTCCATGACGTGCAAGGGCATGGGCAATTTCATGTGCCATTACTGTTGCTAACTGATCATCATTTTTAGCAGCTTTCATGATTCCTGTATATACAACAACTTTTCCTCCCGGTAAACAAAAAGCATTCATAGCTTTATTATCTACTAGATTAAATTCCCACTTAAAATCAGGTCTATTTGCTATATGCGCAATTCTTTGACCAATCTTTTTTACTCTATTAGCATCATTAGTTCCTATAACTACTTTTGATTTTGATAGAGTTTGTTTATATGATTGAGCACCTAAAGCTAATTCTTCTTTTGGTGACATGAAAATCATTTGTGATCTATTTGTATAAGGCGTTTTTTGAGTACACCCAACAATTAAAATTGCTGCAAGTGATGCAAATACAACTTTTTTATATAGCTTCATGTTGTTTCCTTTTTTGACTATTATTCATATTATAGCAAAAGAATATTAGTCTAAAGTAGATTTATAATTTATATAGTTATATTATTCTTGTAAAGTGCAATAATTGTGGAACTATTTTAATAAAGTTATGAATTTAAATATAGACTCATATAGCTCTTTTGTATTCTCACCTTTAACAATAACATGATTAGATGCTTCTACCATTTGGATTTGTTTATTTGAAGAAGAAATACTTTCAAATATTTCATATGCTGAACTTGGATTTACCACTGGGTCATCATTTCCTTGAATGATTAAAATAGGGCTATGGATTTTCTTTAGATTCTTTTTAGTTTTTGCCATTAGTAAACTTAATTGCTCAATTGATTCAACATAATATTTATCATAGTTTATATCAGGATTCTCTGCATTATTTTCTATATACTCTTTTGCAAGTGAGTCTTCATTAAAGGCTTTTACTAAATCATTCCATACAGAAATTGCAGGAAGTAAAGTTTTCATTCTAATATCATTTAGATGAAGTGCTGCGTTTATACAAATAATACCAGCAAATTCTTGGAAACATTTTTTTGTACTAAGTAGTGCAAGAAGTCCACCTGTAGAAAAGCCTACAATAAATACTTTTTCATACTTTAATGTGGCGATTGTAATAGCACGACTAACAGATCTATACCAATCTATCCAAGTAGTATATTTTAAGTCTTCTGGACTTGTACCATGTCCTGCTAATCTTGGAGCATGTACATTAAAACCTTTTGAGTTTAAATATAAACTTAACTCTTCTACTTCTTTTGGTGCTGATGAAAATCCATGTAAATTAATAATACAAGTATCATTATTTGTAGTTGTAAAGTACTTAGATTCTCCTATTGCTTTAGGTTTTATATCTTCATTACCTTCAAAAATAGCATGGGCTTTTAAAAACTCACTTCTCTCTTCTTCTTGCAAAAGTAAAAGTAAGTCATAATTTATAATCTCTTCCTCTTTTGAAACAAGATTTTTTACAATTTCTACAAGTGTACTATGAATTTGGACTTCATTTAAAATCACTTTTAATATGTTTTTTAATCTAATTGTATGATGAGTATATGAATTTAAAAGCATTTTTTTATCTATTAAATATGTCTCATTTTCAACATAAATGATTTTATCTCTTATTGCTAGTTGAAGTACATCTTCAAACTGCTCAAACTTTTCATATGAAATTAAATAAATTAATTCATCATCAAGTTCATCATCATAATAGAAATCATTCTCTTTTATTTTTTGTATTGTAAGATATATCAATCTTTTAAAATGTTTAATATCTATCTCTTTTTTTGGATATAAAAATAGAGTTAAAATAAAAACATGATCAAAGTTAATTGTTAAAGACTCATATATTTTATTCATAAAATTATGTGTGATTTCGTATCTAATTGGATTTATAATTTTTGTTAAATCTCTCTCTTTTGTAAAAGTGTTCTCAATTACATCTTTTGTTGAAATTGGTTCTAAAATTTGAATAGTCATTTTAGAATTTAGGATTATATTTCCTTCTATTTCTAACTCTTCTTTATAGTTTTCACCTAGCTCACCTGCAATTTTACTTGCCATATCAACAATAAAATTGTTTCCATTTCTAAGTTTAGTATATGTGATATTTATAGGAACTATCATAGTTTCTTCTTTTTTAATATCACCACATTCATTTACAAAGTATTTTCTTTGAAACTTTTTAAAGTTTTTAATTTTATAGTTAAAATAGTTTTGTCTAAGTAGCTGAGAATATAGAGCAAAAAATGTTGCACCTGTATAAACTCTTTTACAAGTTCCATCAACTTTTACACAAAAATGTTCATCTATTTTTTCTATATCTTTTGATTTAACCATCACACCTTCTGGAAATATCATCCAGTCTTTGCACCCTGTAACTAAATCTCCAATGATGTGATTGTTTCTTGTTGGATCAGATTTACTCATGGCTCCTAGCTTACTTAAGAAGTTTCCAAAGTAAGTTTTAAAAAGTGAATCATCTGCTATAACTCCTACTTGTTTTCCAGTTAGGTTATACATAGCATAAGGTACAAGCATTGCTTCACTTCTTGTAAAGTGATTTGCCACAAAGATTTTTGGGTTATCTTCTGGGATATTCTCAACACCTTTAATTTCAATATTAGCATCAAGTATTTTTTCTAACAATCCTAAAACATAACCATTTGTATCTATTAGCAAATCACTTTTTTTCATCGTAGAGCCTTATATGTTCTTACTTTGTATGAATCTACACTTATTACTTCTTGTTTAATTTTATGTGCTTTTTTCATAGCATTAGCATCTGTTTTAGATACTAACTCTTTTTCTACTAATTGTTTTACCATTTCATCAAAAGGTGCATCATCAATAGTTTTTGCTTTTAGTGCATCTTTTAAAATTTTGAAGTTAGCTTGTTGTTCTTTATTTAAAGCAACTGCATTTTGTAATTTTGTAAATCTATCTTTTTCATTTGTTGAAATGAAAACATTTGAAGTTAATTCTCCAAGTCTTTCTTGATTACTTAATGATTTTACAATTTTAGCATTTAGTTTATCTTCTGCTCTAACTGAAAATGTATTTAGTTTTACAAGTGGTAAAGCCCATCCTAAATAACCAATATTTGTAATTATCTCTTCTCTGGCTTTTTGAATCTCAGAGAAACAATATCTACAAACATAATTTACTAAATCAATATCTTCTTCTTTTTCTTCTTTTTCCCACTCTCTAATAGTTGCAGTAATTAAGTAAGAATAAGACAAGATATCTCCAAATCTAGCAGATATATTTTCTCTTTTTTTCAATGCAGGCCCAAGTATTCCTAAAGCTACATTTGATAGTAATGTAAACTCAGAACTAACCCATACAAGTTTTTGTTTAAATCTTGCAAATTCACCTTTTTGACAATTATTGTGTGCTCTTGTAAAGTAGTACACAAGTGTTTTTGCAAATGATGTATATCCAAGTCCTACATGGGCAAAAAAGGCTCTATCGAAACCATCTACATTATCATTTCTTAAGGCGTTTATTTCTCTATAAATATATGGATGAGATTTGATTAAACCTTGTCCAAACTGCATTAAGTTTCTAGTTAAAATATTTGCACCTTCAACTGTAATAGAAATAGGTAGAGCAAAATATGCATGGGCTAAAAGATTATTTTCACCTCTTATAATAGCACTTCCACCTAATACATCCATTGAGTCATTTATAACTTCTCTGAATTTTTCAGTTGCATGGTATTTCATAACTGAGTTAATAACTCCTGGTTTCTCACCATTATCAATTGCATCAAGAGTATAATTTCTAGCTGCATTTAACATATAAGTAAAGGCTGCAATTTTTGCAATTTTTTCTTCAACACCTTCAAAGTGATTGATACTTAGACCAAACTGTTCTCTTAGTTGTGAATATGAACTTACAATATTAAGAGCAAATTTACTTCCACCTAAAGATACAGAAGGTAGTGAAATACCACGTCCAATAGATAAAGACTCAACTAGCATTTGCCAACCATGACCTATACCTCGTTCACCTCCAATTACATCATCAATAGAGATAATTACATCTTTTCCATATAAAGGAGAGTTTACAAATGGTATATTTAAAGGATCATGTCTTCTTGAGTTATCAACTCCTTTTAACTTATGATCGATTAAACCAAATGTAATACCTAAGTCTTCTTTTTCACCTAATAAATGCTCCGGATCTTTAAGAGTAAAAGCAAGTCCAATAAGAGTTGCTATATTTCCTAAAGTGATATATCTTTTCTCAAAGTTAAGTTTGATTTTTAATGAACCATCTTCATCTTTAAAAATTACACCATTTGATTTAATAGAAGTAGCATCACTACCTGCATTTGGTTCTGTTAAACCAAAACAAGGAACTTGTCTACCATGTGCTAAATCACTTAGGTATTTATCTTTCTGCTCTTGAGTACCATGTTTTTCTATTAACTCAGCAGGGCCAAGTGAATTTGGAACCATAACTGTAATAGCTAAAACTTGTGATCTTGAAACTAACTTCTCAATTACTTTTGAGTGAGCAGTTGCAGAAAACCCAAGCCCTCCATACTCTTTTGGAATAATCATTCCGAAGAATTTCTTATCTTTTATAAACTGCCAAACCTCTTTGCTTAAATCTCTTTCTTGGAATATTTCCCAATCTGTTGTCATTTCACAAAGTTCATTTACTTCATTATCTAAAAAAGCTTGTTCTTCTTCTGTTAATTCAGTAATTTTTTCTTCAGCAATTTCTTTATAGTTAACTTCTGCTTTAAAGAAGTTAGACTCAACCCAGTTAGTTCCCGCTTGTAATGCAGCTTCTTCGGTACTTGAAATATTTGGCATTAATCCTTTTTCTTTTATTAGATTTACTAATTTGTTAGTAATAAACTTAATTCTTAAAGGCTGTACTAAAAATAGTAAAGCAAGTACTAAATAAACAAACCAAAACGCTCCACTTGTATCAAAAAATACAAAAGAATAAACTCCACTTATTGCAAAATATGAATAAAGTGGAAATGAATAATATCCTAGTCCTATAAGTATTATTATAAATATTAACGTTTCCATAATGACTCTCCTGTGTTAAAATCTTTACCTTCATTATCTAAAGTTTTAAGTAAATTACTTGGAGTAAATCTTTCTCCATAATTTTTTTCAAACTCTTCTAATTTTGAAACAATATTTGAAATACCAATTTCATTTGCTAGGGTACAAAGTCCACCTTTATATGGAGGGAAACCAGTTCCTGTAACCATTGCAAAATCAATAATTGAAGGTTTACTTACAATGTTCTCTTCTAAACATCTAGATGCTTCATTTATCATAATATATAAACATCTTTCAATGATTTCATTGTCTGTAATAAGCTTACTACTTTTATCTAGCGTAAGCGTAACATTTTCATTTACTGTTTTCTTTTTATTTTTGTAGTTATAAAAACCAGAACCAGTTTTTACTCCTAATAGTTTCTTTTCATAAATATTTGTAAGAACAGGAGCAATTGGCATTCTACTTCCATATGATTCATTTAATATAGCTGCTACTTTATATCCTATATCAATTCCTACAGTATCTGCAAGAGTAAAAGGACCCATAGGCATACCAAAATCTTTTATGATTTTATCAATATGAACAATATTAGGGTTCTGCTCTAAAATAAATGCTGCCTCATTTAAATAAGGTAGTAAAATTCTATTTACAATAAATCCTGCACAATCTCCTACTAAAATTGGAGTTTTACCACAAGAAATAAGTAATTCAAAAGTTTTATTTATAGTCTCTTTTGAAGTTTCTTTCGTAGGTATTACTTCTACTAATGGCATCATATTTACTGGATTAAAAAAGTGAACCCCTAAGAAGTTTTCTTTATTTTCTAAATCACTTCCAAGTTTTTCTATAGAAATTGATGAGGTATTTGTTGCAATAATTGCATCTTTACTTAACACTCTCTCAAGTTCTTTATATGTATCTTTTTTAACTTTTTCATCTTCTACAATAGCTTCAATAGCAAATTGAGTACTTTTTAAACCATCAAAATGATCTGTATATGAAATCTTATTTAATTTAAATTCAACTTGATTTCTAGTCATTTTTCTTGTTCTTACTAAAAAATCATAGATTTTAGAGACATCTTTTAATATCCCTTGTACTTGATCAATTTTTCTCACTTTTAATCTAATTTCTTTCAAGTATTTAGAAAACAGCCAGATAATACCTTTTCCCATAACTCCATTTCCAAGTATTGCTGTATTTGTTATAGGATTTGTTGTTTTTTCATAATTTTTATTTAACTCTTCAAAAGTAAAAAATAGTTTAATCATATTTTTTGATTCTTTTGTAATAGCTAATTTTGAAAACTCTCTAGCTTCTACTTTTATACCTTGTTCAAAAGATCTTGCATAGGTATCTTTGATTACTTCAAGTGCAACATATGGCGCTTTAAAGTCGGGATTTACTTTTTTTTGTAGAGTAGTATATGTTTTTGAAAAGATTATCTCTCTTAATGGCCAAGTCTCTAAAATATTAAATTTCTTTCTAGTTTTTACTTGTTTTTTAACAACCCTTTGAATAAATGATTCTAATTTAAAGTCTTTTTGTCCATCATGGAAAATTTCATCAACTAGATTAATTCTATGTGCTTTTTTAGCATCTATTGTTTTTCCTGAAAGAATTAAATCTAGGGCATTAATAAGTCCTACTATTCTTGGAGCTCTTTGTGTTCCTGCAAAACCTGGGAAAAATCCTAGTTTTACTTCAGGGAAAGCTAATTTTGTTTTTTCATTTGTTGTTGCAACTCTGTATGTACAAGCTAAAACCAACTCTAATCCACCACCCATACAAGCACCATTTATATATGCAATAGAAGGGAAGGGTAGATTTTCAATTTTATTAAAAATATTATGACATTTCATTAATAAATCATAAACTTCTTTTTCTTCAGTTAATGCTTCTATTTCTTTAATATCAGCACCTGCAACAAAGATATTTGGCTTTGCACTTTGTATTACTAAGGCTTTGATTGAATGATTATTTTTGATTTCATCTATTTTTGCATCTAATTCTTCTAATACATTAATAGAAAGTTTATTTACTTTTTCATTTTCTAAATCAAAAGTTAATCTTGCTATATTTTCACTTATTTGTAATTTTAAATTATTCATCTTACACCTCCAGTAAAAATGCTGCACCTTGCCCACCACCAACACAAAGTGTGGCTAAAGCTTTTTTAGCATTTCTTCTTTTTAACTCTTTAAGTGCAGTTAAAACTATTCTAGCTCCACTCATACCAACTGGATGACCTAAAGCAATAGCTCCACCATTTACATTTAATATAGATTCATCTATTTCACCAATGGCATTTGAGCCAAATGTTTTTTGACAAAATTCATTAGATTTAAAAGCTTCAAGATTTGCAATAACTTGTGCTGCAAAGGCTTCATTTAACTCAATTACATCTATATCACTTAATTTAGTTTTTGTTTTATCAAAAAGTTTTTTTGTAGCATAAACTGGACCTAATCCCATTCTATGAGCATCAAGTCCTGCATAGGCATAATCACTCACGTATCCAATTGGTTCTAAGTTTAACTCTTTTGCTTTTGATTCAGTTGTTATGATAAGTGAACAAGCACCATCTGATACCTGAGAAGAATTTCCAGCAGTTACAGTTCCACTTAGTCTGTCAAAAATAGGACGAAGTTTACTTAAGGCTTGAATATTTTGTCCAAATCTAACTCCATCATCATCAACAATTCCAGCATCTTTTGTCATAATAGGATGAATCTCATCACTTAAAACTTTTCCTTTTATAGCAATTTCTGCTTTTAGGTGAGAATCAAGAGCGTATTTATCTTGTGCTTCTCTACTTATTTTAAATTCATTAGCTAAATTTTCAGCGGTAATTCCCATAATTTTCCCAGAAATAGGATCAGTTAATCCAGAGATTAATCCAATAACTGGTTTTAAAAAACTAGGTCTTAGAGAACTTAATAGATGTAACTTATCTGACATATTTCTTGAATAAGTAAGTTTAGTCATAAGATTTCTAAATTTATCACTATGTAAAAGTGGAATATTACTCATAGATTCAACTCCACCAACTAAGTATAAATCCCCTTGATTAGAGTTTATTTTCTCAATTGCAGATGAAATTGATTGCATACCCGATGCACAATTTCTATGAACTGTATAAGCTGGTACACTTTGAGGAAATCCAGCTCTTATTGCCATAACCCTTGCTATATTTGCTGCGTTTGCAGGTTGGGCTACATTTCCTATGATTACTTCATCAAACTGCTCATAACTTAAGCCATTTCGTAAAACTAACTCTTTTGTAATAATTGAGCCTAAGGCATCAGCGCTTACATTGTTTAGTTTTCCACTTGCTTTTGCGATGGGACTTCTAAGCCCATCAATGATTGCGATTCTTTCATTCATGTTCCTCTCCTCCTAATACATAGTATTTATAATATCTTCAAATTTTTCTTCTATTTTATCTCTACAAATTTTCATAGAAGGTGTAAGTTCTCCTCCTTCAATAGATATTTCATCTGTTATAAGTTTATATTTAACGATTTTTTCCCATTCGTTTAGATTAGCGTTTACATCTTTTATATGTTTATGTATATCACTAGTAATTTCATCTTTATCATAGTAATCATCTATTGTTAAGTCTTTATTTAGTTTTTGCTCTTCTAAAAACTTATCTTTATCCACAAAAAGTAGGGCTGTTGTATATTTTTTGTTTTCAGCAATAACAACTGCAAATTCTACATATTTGTTTTTAGATATTACTTGTTCAATAGAAACTGCTGCAACATATTCACCTGTAGAAGTTTTAAAAATCTCTTTTTTTCTACTTTTGATGTATAAGTTTCCTTCTCCATCAATATGTGCTAAATCTCCTGTGTGAAGCCAGCCATCTTTATCAATAGTTTGTGCAGTAAGTTCTTCTTGGTTTAAGTAACCTTTCATAACAGAAGGACCTTTTGCTAAAAGTTCTCCATTGTTATCAATACGCACATTTGCACTTGCTAGAATCTTTCCGCAAGAACCAACTTTATTTGATTTTGGATAGTTTGTTGAAATAACAGGTGAAAATTCTGTAAGACCATATCCTTGATAAATATTTACCCCAATATTTACAAAAAACTGAGTTATATCTTTAGCTAATGGCGCTCCACCACTGATTAGTTTTTCTAAACGATTTCCAAAGATTTCTCTAAACTTTGAATAAACTAGTTTGTCATAAAGTTTAAAAGCTATTGTATCTCTTGGCATATCTTCTCTCATAGCGTATGAAAAGGCAAGTGAGCCAATCATTCTTCCTATGAATGGTTTTGCTGAGATATTAATTTTTATTTTATTAAATATCTTTTCAATAAGTCTTGGAACTGCTGTCATAATAGTAGGTTTTACTACTTTTAGTAAGTTTCCAACATTTGTAATTTCATCTACAAAATAAATAGAAATACCTCTACTTAAATAATAAGACATTACAGTTCTCTCAAAAATATGAGCTAAAGGAAGCAGAGATAATGCTATCTCTTTTTCTTGTAAGTTTATTATTTGGTTTATATCATACATTTGCGAGATTATATTTTTATGTGTAAGCATAACTCCTTTTGGTGTTCCTGTATTTCCACTTGTATATATAATTGAAAATACATCATCTTCATGTGGTTCATGAAACTCAAAACCTTTTAGTAAACAGATTTCTTGACCACTTACTAAAATATCATCGTAGTTATAGAAATTGGCTTCTTTAACACAAAAATTATGTGTTATATATACTAAGTCTTTTTTTTCTATATCTTTAACCCTTGTTTGTGAGTCAATAAACATATATTTTATATTAGAATCTTGAATTTCAAAGTTAAGATTTTTAGTTGAGATATTTGCAAAAATAGGAACAGATATAGCACCTACTTGATGTATTGCAAAATCAAAGATAAGCCAAAAAGGAGAAGAGTCTGCAAATATTGCAACAGTATCACCTTTTTTAATTCCTAAATCATTTAGTGCAAGACTTAAACAAATAACTTTATTTTTAAAATCTTCTACAGAAATATTTTTATATTCTCCATTTGAAAGATAATTTAAGAAAAATTTATTATCATACGTTTGTGTTAAATGAGAGAATAGTTCACTATACGTTTTAAAATTATAATTGTTCATAACGTATCCTTTCTTTTAGTGACACTTATTTTTTATTGTATCAATTATAACAGAAAAAATAAAAAATAATTTTTTTTAATTTAAAAATTTAAGAATTTATTTATAAATACCAATTAAAATTATATTTTAGTAACATATTATTTAAGGAATTACATGGAAGCCAAAAGAGGCAATATATACGGAGTTTTGGCTATTTTATTATGGTCAACACTAGCATTATTTTCAATATTAACAACTCGAATACCAGCATTTGAGTTAACTGCAATGGCCTTTACTGTTGCTTCAATTATAGGTTTATTTGTATTAAGAAAGCAAAAAATAACATTCGCTACATTGTTTAAAATACCAATAAAAGTATATATTTTTGGTATATTAGGCCTTTTTGGTTATCATTTTTTCTATTTTTTAGCTATTAAAAATGCACCTGCGGTTGAGGCAAACTTGATAAATTACTTATGGCCTTTACTTATTGTTGTATTTTCTGCATTTTTACCAAATGAAAAATTAAGATGGTTTCATATTTTAGGTGCAACACTTGGACTTATTGGAGCATTTTTCTTAGTATCTAAAGGTGGAAGTTTCTCTTTTGAATCACAATATATGTGGGGCTACATATTTGCAGTAATTGCTGCACTTACTTGGTCTTCATATTCTGTAATCTCAAGAACATTAGCTCACATTCCAACTTATGCAGTAACTGGTTTTTGTATGGTGACGGTAATACTGTCTAGTATTTGTCATTTTATATTTGAAGCAACAGTAATTCCCACATCAAGTGAGCTTTTTGGAGCTTTGATGTTAGGCCTTGGACCTGTTGGCGGGGCTTTTTATTTATGGGATTATGGAGTTAAAAATGCAGATATAAAACTACTTGGTTCTATTTCTTACTTTACGCCATTACTTTCAACTTTATTATTAGTATTTTTAGGTTATGCAAATTTTACACTAGCAATTACTTTAGCTTGTGTGTTTATTATATTAGGTTCATTTATTAGTTCAGCCCAGTATCTAAAGGCTATAAAGCAGTATTTATTTAATAGAAAATAAAGAATAAAAAGAGGAAAACTCTTTTATTCTTTATCTAGTCTCATGTCTTCTAATACTTCTAAGATTTCAATAGCGTCTTCATCTTGAAGTTTTTTACTTTGAATATCTTCTAAAACATCATCAAAATATTTTTTCATTTCTTTCATATCTTCAAACTCTTCTTTGTCATCAGTAGTTGCTTTCCAAGATTGAGTGATGTTTGCTAGTTCAGTCAAGTTTGAATCTAATTCTGGGATTAGTTCTTCTTTTAGTATTTTTTCTAATTTTTCAATATTATTCATAGTTATCCTAAAATTTTTTTGATTATAGCAAAATTTAGTTTGAGAAAAGTTTTATAGCCAAATTATAATTTTTCTCTACAAAAATAAGTTTTCCTAAGATATAATCAATCATATTAAAAAAATAGGTTATAAATTATGAATACATTATCAAATACAAAATTAAATAAAGAAAATTTAAAAGGAGCATTCTTCGGAGCAATTGTTGGAGATGCCTTATGTTTAGGAAGTCATTATGAATATGACGCAAAAAAAATATATGAAGCTTATGGAAAGAAACCAATTGAGCGGTTTATGGGTCCAGGTGAGATGATGGGTGGAGAAACTCATGGTATTGGATGGGGACAAAGAAATTATCATCCGGGAAAAACAGCAGGTGGAACTACTGATTATGGAGATTATAATATTTTAATATTAGAGCATTTAGTTGCTATTTCAAATCCACCAAGAGCCTTTGATGTTCAAGCTTTACTTCCCCATTGGATGAATAGGTTAGAGAATGGTTGGGGCTCATGGATTTGTACTATGACAAAAGAAACATACTCTCAAGTTAAACATGGTACAAAAGTAGAATATTTAGGTGGTATTTCAAATGCTACTGCTATTAGGCATGTGGCAGCACATGCATACTATGAAACAGAAGAAGAAATAGTAGATGTGGCTAGAAAAGCTATGTTTACTCATAAAGATGTACATGCCCTAGGTGGAGGAGAGTTTTTTGCTAGAGTTACACATAGGGTTTTAAGAGGTGAATCTCCTAGAAGTGCCATAGAAGATGTAGCAATTTTAATGGGTGGTTTTTTTGAGCTAAAAGTAAAACAAGCTATTGAAAAATATGAAGAAGCTATTGATGAAAACTCTGCTTTATCTAAAGAGTTGTTTTGTGATGATTTAGCAATTACAAGTATGGCAAGGCTTTGGGATATTGGAAGAAGTGAGCCTATAAAAGTAGGAAAAGCAAGTCCTACAGAAGGTACACTTCCTGGAAGCGTTTACTTTATACTTAAGTATGCAGATGATGAAGATGGTCTTAAAAAAGCACTGCAATCAAATGCAATGGTTGGAGGAGATAATGCTTCAAGAGCAATAGCAATAGGAATGGTTTTAGGAGCTTATAAAGGTGTAGAAGCAATTCCAAAAGAATGGAAGGAAACACTTGAACAGTGGGATTATTGTGAGAAGCTATTTGATAAATTACCTTTGATAAAAGTAATTGACTAAAATCAATAATAGCTATCATTAAACACGTTATAATTCTTGTATAAATAATTCAAATAAGGATTTAAAAATGAAAAAATTTAATATATATGAAAATCTAGAATACGGTGAAGAAAAAGTAAAAATTACACCTATGTATGATGGTGATAGCTCAAAAGAAATACGAATAGTTTTTAAAAAAGATCAAATTATGAAAGACCATAAAACAAACTTTCCTATCTCAGTTCAAATTGTAGAAGGGGAGATTGCTTTTGGTGTAGGTGAAATGGTTTATCATCTAGTTAAAGGTGATGTTGTTTCACTTGAAGCTAATGTAGTTCATAATCTAAAAGCAGATATGGATTCAATAGTAAGATTAACACTTTCAAAATTTGATACAGTTGCTAGAGTCCAAGGTGTGTTAAAACTGTAGATTTTGTGGAAACTTGTAATGTTTTATAAATAAAGTATTGTATTTAGTACAATAACTTTGACTTCTCCTTTTTTATAGATATATTTATTTATACATAAAAGGAGAAGTTTATGAAAAAAATATTTAGTTTTATATTTATAATGGTTTTATCAAGTTCAAGTTTTCTTTTTGCTCAAGAAGAAGATGAATTTAAAGTTCATAAAGTAGTTATTCAAGTAAGTACTGATGATAAAAGAACTCAAAAAATTGCATTAAATAATGCAGTTAACTTACAAAAATTATATGGATTAGATCAAGTTGAGATTGAAGTTGTAGCTTATGGTCCCGGATTATCTTTATTAACATCAAAAAGTGAACAAGCTAAAAGAGTTGAAAGTCTTGCTATTCAAGATATTGTATTTTCAGCTTGTGGAAACACAATGAAAAAGAAAGAGAAAAAAACAGGACAAAAAGTAGTTTTACTTGAAGGTGTAGGAAAAGTAACTGCTGGAGTTGCAAGAATTATAGAACTTCAAGAAGAAGGTTATTCTTATATAAGACCATAAGATTAAAGTAGGAATTCCTACTTTAATTTAAAGGTATAGTTATCTTAAATTGTGCACCAGTATATCTTTTCTTATCATGAATAAACTCACAATTTTTTACATCAATAGTACCACTTAAATGTTTTACTACAATTACTTCACTCATATATAAACCTATTCCAGTTCCTTGTGATTTGTGCTTTGTTGTAAAATATGGTTCAAAGATTCTATGTAGGATTTCTGGGTCTATTCCTTTTGCATTGTCTTTTATTTTTATTGTTATTTTAGAATCATCTTTTCTAAGTTTTATAAATAGAAGTTTTTTATCAAGTTCATGTTGCATCAAGGCATCTTTTGCATTTCCCAAAATATTCATAAGAACTTGTATTAGTTCATTTTCTAAAGCAGTAATTTCTATATTTGTATCAATACTTTTAATAATATGAATATGATTTGCTTTAAACTTTGGTTTTAAAAGATGTAGGGTTTTGTTTATTGTATCATCTAAATTAAAAGAAACTTTTTCTTTATTTGGCTTAAAAAATAGTCTAAAATCATCTATTGTATTTGATAAATGAATTGTTGTTTCTTGAATTGAACGTAATTTTTCTGCTAATTGATCATCACTTAATAGATTTAGTTGTTTCTCAACAATAGTAGTGGTTGCTAGTGAGCTTATCATTGATAAAGGTTGTCTCCATTGATGAGCAATATTACCAATCATTTCTCCCATTGCAGCCATTTTTGATTGTTGAGCCATAAGTTTATCTTTTTCTTTTAGCTCTTTTTTTGCAAGAATCTCAGATGTAATATCTCTACCGCTTCCAATAGTTCCAAGTAGTCTTCCTTCATCATCAAAAAATGGTGCTTTATGAACTTCAAGATATAAAAGCTTTCCTTTTACATTTCCATACTCTTCAAATCTCATAGGTTTCATATGCTCTAAAACAACTTTATCAGAATCAAAACATAGCTCTCCAAATGTGTGCCAGTTCTTTTTCTCATTATGTTTTTCCCGCTCTCTTAGAGCAAAAAATACATCAGTCTTCCCAACAGGTTCGCTTGTACTCTCTGCCATTAAAAGATTGTCACAGATTGCTTGATTTGCAAATAAATAGTGTCCATTTATATCTTTTGCCCAAAGCATATCTGGTAAGTTGTCAGATAAAAGTCTTAGTAAATCATGGGCTTTAGTATTTAAAATATTGTTTTTGCTTATTAATTCTTGGCCTGTAAATATTAATGTACTATCTACTTTATCAATATCAAAACTATATTTAATATTATTTATTTTTATTACTAATGATGATAAGTCAGTATGAACTAGAGATTTTTTAGCTTTTTTTACTATCTCTTTTACACATTCACTATTTTTATATTTGTAAGGAAGTGCATTGATTTTTGGAAACTGCTTTTTAAAGAAATTATTTGCAAGAATAACTTCTTTTGTTTCTAAGTTTATTGAAAATACGATTTTAGACAAAGGTATATCCTTATAGTTTTATCACATAAAAACCAGTAAATTCAACACATGTTTCATTATCTTCAATTATTTGTGAAGTAATTTTAATAGAAGCACTTTTCTTAGTTTCTAGTTTTTTCTTTAAAAGTGCAATTTCACTTTCACTTGGTTTTAACGTATGACAAACAATGTCTTTAGTAACTGGTTTTGAATATTTGTTTTCATTTTTTATTACAACAATATTTTTACTATCAAAACCTAATTCTTGAGATATTAGCCAGCATAAACTCCAAGAAGAAATAATAGTCATAGTACTTAAGCTTCCACCAAAAGCTGTACCTTTATCATTTATATTGATATTTAGTGGAGCTTTTGTTACTAACTCTTTTTCATTGTAATTATCTATGGTTATACCCATTAATTTTGTAAGAGGTATTTCATTATGTAATTTTTCTTGTAATTTATCAACTAACATACTATGCCTTTGTACTTGTTAATTTTTTGAGATTATATTAAGATATTAGTTAAGAAGATATAAATTTAAGTCTTTTATATATTTAATAATGATAATCTATATCAATTAATTTAACAAAGGATTAAAATGGATTACAGAATTGAAAAAGATACAATGGGAGAAATACAAGTTCCAAATGATAAATATTGGGCAGCACAGACTCAAAGAAGTGTTGAAAACTTCCCAATTGGCGATGAAAAAATGCCAAAAGAAGTAGTAGAAGGATTTGCATATCTTAAAAAAGCTTGCGCAATAGTAAATAATAAATTAAATAGATTAGATGATACAAAAACAAATGCTATTGCAAATGCTTGCGATGAAGTAATTGATGGCAAATTAGAAGGAAACTTTCCTTTAGTTGTTTGGCAAACAGGTTCAGGTACTCAATCAAATATGAATATGAATGAAGTTGTTGCTAATAGAGCGAGTGAAATTTTAGGGGCTGATTTTAGAGTTGAAAAGCTTGTTCATCCAAATGATGATGTAAATAAAGGACAAAGTTCAAACGATACTTATCCCACTGCTATGAGAGTAGCTTTTGTTTTAGACTTACAAAAAAGACTGATTCCTGCAATTAATACACTAAAAGCTACATTTGAGGAAAAACAAAAAGAGTTTGAATCAGTAGTAAAAATTGGTCGTACTCATTTACAAGATGCGACTCCTCTAACTCTAGGTCAAGAAATATCTGCTTATGTTGATATGCTGGATAAAGCTTTAATGCAAATTGATGATTCAATGAAATATATAGTTGAATTAGCAATTGGAGGAACAGCAGTTGGAACTGGACTTAATTCTCATCCAGCATTCTCACCTATGGTTGCTGATACCTTAAATGAACTAACAAAATCAAATTATGAGTTTAAATCTCATCCTAATAAATTCCATGCTTTAACTTCTCATGATGGAGAGGTTGTATTATCTGGTGCATTAAATGCTTTAGCTTCTAATCTTATGAAAATAGCAAATGATATTAGATGGTTAGCCTCAGGACCTAGATGCGGAATAGGTGAAATTAATATTCCTGCAAACGAACCAGGTAGCTCAATAATGCCTGGAAAAGTAAACCCAACACAAAGTGAAGCTATGACAATGGTAGCTGTTCAAGTTATGGGAAATCATACTTCTGTTTCAGTTGCAGCATCTCAGGGTAACTTTGAACTTAATGTATTTAAACCTGTAATTGCTTTAAATATTATCCAATCAATTAGATTGTTATCTGATACTATGATTGCATTTAATGACAAGTGTGCTGTAGGTATTGAAGCAAATATTGAAAATATCCAGAAGTATTTAAATGACTCTTTAATGTTAGTAACTGCTTTAAATCCTCATATTGGTTATGAAAAAGCTGCACTTATTGCTAAAACTGCTCATAAAAATGGAACTACATTAAAAGAAGAAGCCGTTTCTTTAGGTATTATCTCAGAAGAAGAGTTTGATTCTTATGTTAAACCAGAAGAGATGATCTCTCCAAAAGCTTAAATCCTTTAATAAGAAAGAGTTAGTTTATCCTAACTCTTTCTTGTAATTAACTATCCTTATTAAATATACATATAATATATAATGATTAATTTTTACCCTAAAAAGTACTAGTTTAAAATGAAAAATATCAAGCACAAAAATTGTACAAGCTGTTCTTTGAAAGTGGATAATTATAAAAAACTTAATTATTGTGTATAAAAGTAGCGATATTTGCAAAGAGGTATAATCACAGTAAATCAGGCTAAATCAGGGCATTTTTTTTAGAAACAGCTTAAACCACTTTAATTTGTGTAACTTTTGTTTACATAATTAAAAACTTGTACATTCCTTTACAATTTTTGTACATACTTATTTTTTTGTTTATGATATAATAATTCCAAACTTTTTAAATCAAAAGGAGATAATATATGAGTTTATTAGTTAATTATAAAGCACATACAGAAGAAAGACAAAATGAAGGTGGATTACCTCCATTAGCATTAACAGCTGAGCAAACTGCTGAGTTAGTTGAATTATTAAAAGCAAGTACTGTTGAAGAAGCAGATTACTGTTTAGATTTATTCAATAACAAAATCAACCCAGGTGTTGATGACGCTGCTTACGTTAAAGCTGCATTTTTAAATGACGTTGTACAAGGTAACGTTGCATGTTCAGT
>Ga0193960_1000052_pt1 | contig 48485 bp, 39 predicted proteins | sample FB_3_MG_FD_140338 | JGI IMG/M metagenome (GOLD analysis project Ga0193960, IMG submission 140338) | Microbial mat bacterial communities from the Broadkill River, Lewes, Delaware, United States - FB_3_MG | ecosystem: Environmental > Aquatic > Freshwater > River > Microbial mats | place: USA... | reverse complement strand
ACCTAGATTTTCTTTACCAATTGTAAAAAAAGATAGAGCTTTACCTTTTGCAGATATGAGAAGTTTTTTAAGAAAATATCCAGAAAATATTTTTGCAAAACATAAAAAAGTAGAAGAAACAAAGAAAAATAAAGTTGCAATTTTTATTGGATGTATGAGTAACTATACTTATACGAATACAGGAGATTCTCTTGTTAAAATTCTTAAAAAATTAGAACTAGATATTATGATTCCAAAGAAGCAATTATGTTGTGGAGCTCCTGCATATTTTACAGGTGCTTTTGATACAGTTGATTATCTAACGAAGAAAAATATTGAGTATTTTGAAACATGGATAGATGAAGTTGATGCAGTAATTATTCCAGAAGCTACTTGTTCAGCTATGATTAATCAAGATTGGGAACATTATTTACATGATCAACCTGAATGGCGTGATAGAGCTGTTAAATTATCTAAAAAGATATTTATGGCTACAAAATGGTTAGATCAAAATACTGAATTAGCTGCATTATTGGCTAAATCAGAAAAGAAATTTGATGAAACTATTACTTATCATGATCCTTGTCATGCTAAAAAAATGCAAGGTGTATGGGAAGAACCAAGAAATCTATTAAAACAAAACTATGTTTTAACAGAAATGAGTGATTCAAATAGATGTTGTGGATTTGGTGGAGTTACTATGCAAACTGAGAAGTATGAATTCTCAAAAGCAGCGGGTGCACCAAAAGCTGCCATGATTAAAGAAACAAAAGCTCAAGTTGTAAGTGCTGAATGTTCAGCATGTAGGATGCAAATTACTAACTCTCTATATCAAGCAGATGTAGATGTTAAGTTTAAAAATCCTATAGAATTAATAGCGGAGGCTTTAGATTAATATTATGGAATATTGGCAAAACATATATTCAAACTTTGACCCAATTGCAGTAAATATTGGGTCGATTTCCGTACATTGGTACGGAATTATGTATGCGTTAGCTTTAATTTCTGCAATTTTTATTGCAAAATGGTTCATCAAAAAAGATAAATTAAATATTTCAAATGATTTATTTGATTCTTACATTTGGTGGGCTGAAATTGGAGTTATATTAGGTGCAAGATTGGGGTATATTTTATTTTATGACCCTAATACTATGTATTATTTAACAAATCCTTGGCAAATTTTTAATCCTTTTGTTAATGGTGAATATGCTGGAATTTCTGGTATGAGTTATCATGGTGCATTTTTTGGATTTATTATTGCATCATTTTTATTTTGTAGAAAAAACAAAGTATCATTTTGGTTTATAACTGATATTGCTGTTTTAGGTATTTCTGCTGCATATGTTTTTGGAAGAATTGGAAATTTTTTCAATCAAGAACTTGTAGGTAGAGTTACAGATGTTCCTTGGGGGATTTATGTAGGAAATACATTAAGACATCCATCACAACTTTACGAAGCAATTTTAGAAGGTTTAGTTGTTTTTGCTGTATTAGTTTACTTTAGAAATAAAAAAACTTTTGATGGTCAACTAGCTTTAATGTATGGTATTTTATATTCATTTATGAGAATCGTTGCAGAATTCTTCAGACAACCAGATATTCAATTAGGATTTATTTATAGTGATTGGTTAACTATGGGAATATTGCAATCAGCAGTTGTTATGTTTGTATGTTTATTAGTTTTAATGAAAGTGAAAAGTTCTAGCGTAAAAAAAGTATAAAAAAAATAGTTAACTTCTAAAAGTTAACTATTTTCTTCGATATAACCGGCTTCAATAGCAAGCTCATTAATTTTATTTTTTAATAAATCCAATCGCCAACCATGTCTTCCAGCAAAATTTTCTATTTCAACTTCTCTCTGTTCTGGTGTACAAAAAACAAATATTCTTTTTAAGAATGGTTTTGGTACTTGAATAGCTATTAATTGAAAATAGTTTTCTTTACAACTTCTCGAGCAAAATGCTTTACTCATAGCAATCTTTTTTTTACAAAAAGGACAATGCGACATTATTTATTACCTTTAATAATTAATTTGTAGAACTTAGCATTTGTAACATCTTGAAGAAACTTCGGGTCTACATCATGTAAAGCTATAATTTCTACTTCTTTACCCTCCATAATCCAAGCGCGGCCCGTGTCCTTGATTGTTTCATCTTCGAACAGTTGGACCAATTCTTCCTTGGATATGATTAGTTCTTCCATATTATAACTTTTTTATTGATATTTTGCAATAGCCAGTCTAAGCACTCTTATGACTGTCTATTGTGTAACCTTTATTTGAATGATTCTTTACTATATCATAATAAGTCTTTTGTCTAATTTTATTTACTATATTTCTCATAGTATAAATAGACATATCTTTACCTTTCCACACAACATCTTTAATAATATTGTAATCAACTATCTCACTTCTTTTAGAAATAAGTAGTTTTAAGAAAGATTTTTCTAATCTAGTAAAGTCGATTAAAACTCCGCCAGCTTTAAAGAACTGATCTCTGTATTCATCAAAGTATATTCCACCTTGGAATTCAATCTTATCACCTCTTTTTGTCTGGTTAAGACACATAATTACTGCTAACTTAATATCTTTAGCTCTTAAAGGCTTAGATAGGAAAGTATATGAACTGTAATTAATAGCTGTAACAATATTTTCATTGTCATCTGAATCAGAAATAACAATTTTTGGTAGTGTTGGAGCTAATTGTGCTAATTCTGAACATAATTCAGAAAAAGACACACCTTTTATATTCGTATCTAAAATAGCCATGTCGTAGCTATTAGAACACGCTAATTCAATGGCGTCATTAATATTAGTAGCAATCTTTAATTCTTTGAAATAATCATCGAATTCATTCTCTATAGTTTCGTGAATTGTTTCGTCACTACTAATAAAAAGTAACTTAGCATTGTATAGCTTTCTTATATTTCTTACTGTTTTTAACATTTTATTACTCTTTTAATTATTGATATTTGACATAATAATAACAAAAAATTCTTTATTTGTCAAAATATTTGTAGTAAATAATACAATATTAAGTAAAGTTTAAGATTACTTTAACTCCTGCCATGATTTACCTATGCATCTTGACACTTTAAGTGGGATCTTTAATTTATAGATATTTTCCATAATATTCACTAGGTCATTAGTTATTTCATCCATGAATTCATCCTTTACTTCAAAGATAAGTTCGTCATGGATTTGAAGGATCATTCTTATGTTTTTATTATTTTGATATTTTTTATTTATCTGAATCATTGACATTTTAATTAAATCAGCAGCACTTCCTTGGAATAAAGTGTTAACTGATTCTCTTAAATAGGCTGCTTTTTGCATGCCATTTGCTGAATCAAAATCAAACAATCTCTTTCTATTTAATAATGTAATAACAAACCCATGTTCTAAAGCATATTCTTCAATTGATGACAAATAATTTTTAACGCTAGTGAAGGCTTCAAAGTATGACTCAATATAAACCTTGGCTTCTTTAGCAGGAATTCCTAGGGTATCTCCAAGCTTTTTAGAACCCATACCATATAATAAACCAAAGTTTATAGATTTAGCAATAGATCTTTTACTATCTGCCTGCTCTTCACCAAAGATTTTTACTGCTGTTTGTCTATGTATGTCTAGATTATTGTTAAAAGCCTCTACCAGTGCTTTATCTTCACTAAAATGTGCTAATAGTCTTAATTCTATTTGAGAATAATCAATACCTACTAATTTATATCCTTCAGAGGGAACAAACGCAGATCTTATTTGAGCTCCAGCTTCACTTCTAACTGGAATATTTTGTAAGTTAGGATTTTTTGAACTTAATCTTCCTGTTGCTGTTCCTGTTTGTAAGAATGAAGTATAGATTTTATTTTCACTATCTTTTAATCCTAATTCTAAAAGTGGTTCTATATATGTAGATTGTAATTTATATGCTTCTCTATAATTCAATAACATAGGAATGATTTCATGATCATCATATAGTTTATGAAGTACTGCTTCATTTGTACTGTATCCAGTTTTTGTTTTTTTAGAAGCTTTTAATCCTAAAGTTTCAAATAATACAACACCTAATTGTTTAGGGGAGTTAATATTAAACTCAGTTCCTGCTGCTGCGTATATTTTTGAGATTAATTCTTGAATAGTTATATTGTTAGATTCTTTTAGTTTTTGTAAAAGTTCAACATCAACAGTTATTCCATTTTCTTGCATTGATGTTAATACATATATAAAGTCAAATTCTACACTAAATGCTAAATCAATAAGTTTTTGATTATCACCCTCTTTTAATACTTCTATTTGTTTAGTAAATAAGTTCAAGGTCATAACTGCATCTTCTGCTGCATATTCACAAGCTTTTTCAATATCTACATTAGAAAAGTTTTCACCTTTTTTTACTACATCTTTATATGAAATCATTTTATGGTCAAAATATTTATCAACTTGATAATCTAAACCTACTTTTTCACTGGTATTTATAAGCCAAGCTAAAATCATAGTATCAGCATAAAGTTTTAATTCTAAACCAAGATTGTATTTGATAATCTCAAAATCATATTTAAAGTTTTGAAGTACTAATTTGTATGCATTTAACATAGTGATAGCTTTTTTTGCACTATCTTCACTAATTTGATCAGACACACCTAAATAAAAGTGTCCAATAGGAGCATAATATGCCTTGTTTTCTTCCCATGCAAATGAGAAACCAACTAGCTTTGCACTTTTTGTATCTATATCTGTTGTTTCTGTATCAAAAGCAACAATTGCATCTTTTGGTATAGAATTAATTACTGAGAAAAGTTTATCATCATTATCTAATAGTATATATTCATTGTTTAATTCTTTTTTTGGTTCAGGTATTTTAGTTTTATAGTTTAAACCTTCTGAATTTACTCTATCTACAATTCTATTTAAATTATAATCTATTAAAGTATCTGCAATTTTTAAAATAGGATTTTCAACTGGTAAATTAAACTCTTCTAACTTATCTATATAGTGAAAGTCAGTTGATAAAGTTACAAGCTGTTTTGAAATATATGCTAATTCTTTACCTTCTGTAAGGAGTGTTTTCCATCTTTTCTTTTCAATGTTTTCTAAATTTGCGTAAATATTGTCAAGTGTTCCATATTCTTTAATTAAAGCTTCAGCAGTTTTCGCCCCTACTCCTTTAACTCCAGGAACATTATCCGCACTATCACCTAATAATGACTGATAATCAGTGAACTGTTCTGGATAAACACCATATTTATCAAAACAAGTTTGACTATTTACAACAGACTTTTTAATTGGGTCAAATAAATATACATCTTCTTGTATTAATTGATATAAATCTTTATCATGAGAAACAACTCTAACTTCTAAACCTTTTTCTTTAGCATCTTTTGCTAATGATGCAATAATATCATCTGCTTCAAATCCAACTTGCATAGCAGATTTAAATCCCATTTTTTCAATCCACTCAATAGCAACAGGTAATTGCTTTAATAAATCTTCTGGAACATCAGGTCTGTGTGATTTATATTCTTTGTAAATGTCACTTCTAAAAGTAGGACCTTTTGCGTCTAATGCAAATACTATATAATCTGTTTGGAAATCTTTTCCTACATTTGATACAAAATTCATAAACCCTGTTAACAAACCTGTAGGGAAGCCACTTTTTGATTTAAGTGGTGGAAGTGCATAATATGCTCTAAATAAGAAACCAAAGGTATCTATAATTGTAATTGTTTTTTTCATAAAACTCTTCTTTCATATACTATATTAAAGATATTATAATATAATATATACACTAAAAATAAGGTTTTATAACGTAAGGAACGAGTAATGATAATTATACCTGCAAGATTAAATTCTAGTAGATTTGCAAATAAAATATTAGTAGATATTTTAGGATTACCAATGGTAATAAAAACAGCAAAACAAGTAAGCCAATTAGATACAGTAGTAATTGCTACAGATTCTCAAGAAGTAGTTGATTTAGCTAAAGAACATGGTTTTGATGCTGTTTTAACTTCATCTGAGCACCAAAGTGGGACTGATAGAATAAATGAAGCAGTTAATAAACTAAATTTAGATGATAATGAAGTAATTGTAAATGTACAAGCAGATGAGCCTTTCATTGAGCCAGAAGTTGTTCAATCTGTAATAAACAGAGTAAAAAATGTAATTGAAAATAATGAAGAGATAATGATTACTTCTTGTTATAAAGAAATCACTTCAGAATTAGCAGATGATCCAAATCATGTAAAAGTGATTTTAGATGAAAATTCAAATGCTATTTATTTTTCAAGAGCAAAAGTTCCATATCATAGAGATCATTATGAAAATTCTTCATATTGTGGACATTTAGGTATTTATGGGTTTACAAGAAAAAGTTTAAATAAATTTTGTGAATTAAATCCTTCAAAATTAGAAAATATTGAAAAACTTGAACAATTAAGAGCTATTGATAATGGACATGAAATTGCAATGGTTAAAGTTGAATCAAAATCTTTTGGTATTGATACACAAGAAGATTTAGATAATGCATTAAAGATTTTCAATAAATAATTTTATAAAAGAAAGTTTATGGTCTTTTCGTAATAAAAGTAATTTTAAAGCAAATTTATGTAAAACTAATAACAATAAATATAATTACTATAAGGTAACTTATGCGTTTTGATGTATTAATTGCAGACAATGATTTTATTGGTTTAGAAAACTTTAGAGCTTATTCTAAAGAGAAGTTAAAAAATGTAAATATTAACTTCTCTTCGAATGGAAGCGATATTTTATTAAATATAGACCATATCGATCTTATTATAATAAATTCTAAAATTGATAACTGCAAAAAAATTGTAGAAAAATGTTCTTCAATGAACATTTATGTAATCTTTTTAACAAGTGAAGATGAAGATATTTCTTCACAATATGATATCAATAAATTTGATACTATTTTTAAACCTATTAATCCAGATACATTAATATATAAAATAAATCACTATACTACTATTATGAACAAAGATATTCTTCTTCAAAAGGAACAAGAATTATCTAATTCAATTATTAATAATATAAATTATCCAATATTTTCCACTAATGGAGAAAGTGTTATTTTTGCAAATGATTACTTTTTTAAACTAGTTAACTGTGGCACTTTAGAAGAAATAAATGAAAAATATTCAAACATTGGGGATATTTTTGAAGATGAAAAAGGTTTCTTAACAAATAAAGACAATAATTGGCTTGAATGTTGTGTTGATGACAATGCAAAAGTTTGTATAAAAAAGAGTAATGAAAATAAGAGCTATTTTTCACTACAAAGAATATATTTAACTCATAATGATACAAATATAATCCTTCTTAATGATATTAGTCATGAAATCACTCATAAACATGAGTTATATAATATGCTTTATACAGATAATTTAACTTCTTTACCAAACAGAGCAAAATTAATAGAGCAACTTCAAAATAATAAAGACTTAAAACTTGAAGCAATAGCAATAGTAGATATTAACTCTTTTAAAGAAGTTAATGACTTCTTTGGTCATAGAGTTGGCGATGCTATTTTAAAAGAAGTTGGGAACTTAATAAATGAGATTATAGTTGAGTGTCCTTCTTTAAGTCTATACAAATTCCCTTCTGATACTTATTGTATTACAAATACAAAAGATTGTAAGGAAAAATTTACAGAACTAATAGCAGAAATTGTTGATAGAGTTTATAAAAAAGTATTTATTTATGATCAGTATGAAATTGATATTAGAATAACTTCAGGAATGTCATTTTCAAATAAAAACAATAAACTAATTACTGCTGATATTGCATTACAATCTGCAAAAAAAGATCATAAAGACTACTTGATTTTCTATGATGAACTAGATAAATTTCAAGAGTATGAAAACAATATGCTTTGGACAAAAAAACTAAAGTCTGCATTTGTAAATGATAATATAGAAGTATACTTTCAACCCTTAATTAATAATAATACTTTAAAAGTTGATAAATATGAATGTTTAGTAAGGCTTATTGATGAAGATGGGAAAGTTATTGCTCCATTTTTCTTTTTAGATATTTCAAAAAAATCTAATCAATATACTAAATTAACTAAAATTGTTCTAGAAAAATCATTTAAGAAATTTGAGCATTTACCTTTTGAGTTTTCTGTTAATATTTCTTATGAAGATATTGAAGATCCAGAGTTTTTAGATTTTATTAAAGAGATGTTAAAAAAATATGATGTTTCAAGTAGAGTTGTATTTGAAATTTTAGAAGATGAAAATGTTAAAAACTATACTTTATTAATCGCATTTATTGATGAAATAAAAACTTTAGGATGTAAAGTAGCAATTGATGATTTCGGTTCAGGATATTCTAACTTTGAGCATTTATTAAAAATGAATGTAGATTATTTGAAAATTGATGCATCTTTAATAAAAAATATTGCAACTGATGAAAACTCATATAAAATTACAAAAACAATCATAGAATTTGCAAAAAGTCTGAACTTAAAAACTATTGCAGAATATGTTGAAAATGAAGAGATTTTTAATATTATAAAAGATTTAGGTGCTGATTATTCCCAAGGGTATTATTTCTCAGCACCAATTGCTAGGCCAGATATGAAAGAATTTAAAAAAGGAATTACCAGTGAATAAGGAACTACTACAGAATATATCTGTTTTATATGTTGAAGATGAGAATGATGTACGTGAATTTACATCAAAATTATTAAGTTCACTTGTAAAAAAAGTTTATACAACTGAAAATGGTTTAGTTGGATTAGAAGAGTTTGAAAAGAACCAAGATAATATAGATTTAATTGTTTCAGATATTAATATGCCAAAAATGGATGGTTTAGAAATGTGTGAGAGAATAAAAGCAATAAATCCTAATATCCCAATAGTTATAACTAGTGCTCACAATGACCCCAACTTCTTAAAAAAAGCTATTGATGTGGGTGTTAGTACTTATGCTATGAAACCTATTGATTTATACCAATTAGTTGAAAGTATGATTAAAGCAATTGAACCAATTGTTTTAAAACGAAAACTAGAGGATTTGAATATTTCTTTAGAGACAAGAGTTCAACAAGAAATACAAAAAATTAAATCAATACTTGATGCTCAAGATAACATCGTAATGGTTACAAATACAGATAGCATAATAAATGTAAATAAAAAGTTTAAAGAATTCTTCCAAGTTGAGACTTTAGAAGAGTTTACAGAATCTAGAAAAAAAATATTTGACTTCTTTCAAGAAGAGTATGGATTTATAACTAAAAATATACTTCTTAAACAAAACTGTTGGATGCAGTATATTAAAAAACTTCCAGAAGTTGATAGAGTAGTTAAAATTAAAAACTCAAAAAATGAAGAAAGAATTTTTACTATAAATGTAGATACATATGAAGATAAAAATGACTTTTATGTTATATCACTTACAGATATAACACAGTTAAAAGAAAAATCTAATTTACTTGAATACCAAGCTAGTCATGATACTTTAACAGGTCTTTACAATAGAAATAAATTCAAAGATTTATTTGGTAAAGAAATTAGAAGAGGTATTAGATATGAAAATAGTTTATCTATGGTTTTATTTGATATTGATGATTTTAAGAAAGTAAATGATTCACATGGTCATCAAGTTGGAGATGAAGTTTTAAAAGAAATTGCACAAATTGTTCTTGCAAATGTTAGAGAGCATGATTTAGTTGTAAGATGGGGAGGAGAAGAGTTTTTAGTACTTTTACCAGAAACTAGTCTTGAAGGAGCTTCTACAGTTGCTGAAAAAATCAAAAATGCAATTTCTATAAATACTATAAGTACTAAATCATTAAATATTACAGCAAGTTTTGGTGTGTCTACAATGGTTTCAGATGATAGTGAAGATACTTTTATAGCTAGAACTGATGAAGCATTGTATGATGCTAAAAAAACAGGTAAAAATAAAGTAGTAGCAAAATAAACTTTGCTACTTAAAGTATTATTTAGAAGTTAAAGTCTTCTCCTAAATAATGCTCTCTTACTTTACTATCATTTTTAATTTCAGAACTTGTACCACTCGCAAGTAAAGCCCCTGCTTTCATAACGTAAGCTCTATCACAAATTTCTAATGTTTCTCTAACATTATGATCTGTAATTAATACACCAATATTAATTTTTGTTAACTGCCCAATTATTTCTTGAATATCTTTTACTGCAATTGGATCAACTCCAGCAAAAGGCTCATCAAGAAGTAAAAATTTAGGTTTTGATACTAAAGCACGAGCAATTTCAGTTCTTCTTCTCTCTCCACCTGATAAAGAAACACCTTTTCTTTGTCTTATTGGTTCAATATTAAATACTTCAAGTAACTCTTCAACTCTTTTGTGCTGTTCATCTTTATCTTTAGTAACAATTTGTGCTGCTAACATAAGATTATCTTCAACTGATAAGTCTTTGAAGATTGATGATTCTTGAGGAAGGTAACCTATCCCTTTTAAAGCTCTTTTATGTAAAGGAAGAGGAGTAATATCTTTATCATCAAATGTTACTTCACCAGAGCTTGGTTTAACTAATCCACAAACAGTATAAAATGTAGTTGTTTTACCTGCACCATTTGGTCCAAGTAACCCTACAATTTCCCCTGAGTTTACTTCTAGTGAAATTCCATGTAAAATTTGTGTTTTTTTAATACTTTTTGTAATATCTTTTATTTCTAATTTATGATTCAATTGTATATTGCCTTTTATTATCTAACTTATCAATTTTTACTAGTAAGACATTGTATCCATATTCAACTAATAAATTTTGTAATCTTTCATCACCCCACTCTACAAAGTGAATACCTTCTTTTTCAAACTCTTCTAACATACCAAGAGAGATAAACTCTTCTAATGTTTTATTATAAACATCATAGTGATATATACTATTTGAGTAAATTGATTGTAATGAAAAAGTAGGAGAAGTAACTAAATCATCAATACCTAGTGATTTAACATAGTTTTTAACTAGTGTAGTTTTACCACTTGCTAAATCACCTCTTAGTATTACGATTGTATCTTGTTCATTTATTATATTTTTTAATTCATTTACAAATATTGTAATATTATTTAATTCTAATTCAAAACTTTTTCGCAAAAAAAATCCTATTTATAACTGATTAGATACTTTGATAATTTCATCAAGTTTTTCTTTTGCTTTACCATTTAAAATAGCTTCTTTTGCAATCTCAATTCCATCTTGGAAATCTCTTGCTTTTTCATCAACTACCAATGCTGCTGCTGTATTTATAAGTACAATATCTAATTTTGCACCTTTTGTATTTTTTGATAAAATATCTCTTGTTGTTTGTGCATTTTCAAGAGCATCACCACCAATTATTTCTTCTTTAGGAGCTAATTTAATACCATAATCTTCTGGATTGATTTCAAAGTCTTCTATTTTTCCATTGAAAAGTGATGTTGCATGTGTAATATCTGATATAGAAATTTCATCCATTCCGTCTCTTGAAGATACAATAATAGATCTTTTTGTATCTAACATATCTAAAGCATAAGCAATTTTATTTATATATGAAGGATCAAATACACCAATAAGCTGTTTTGAAACAGATGCAGGATTTGATAAAGGTCCTAAGATATTGAAAATCGTTCTGTGAGGGATTGATTTTCTAATTGGCATAATGTATTTCATTGCTGGATGATGATTTTGTGCAAACATAAAAGTAAATCCAACTTCTTCAATCATTTTAGCACTCTGCTCTATATTTAAATCAAGTTTAATTCCTAAAGCTTCAAGCATATCAGCACTTCCTGATTTACTTGTAATACTTCTATTACCATGCTTTGCTACATATGATCCACAAGCCGATAATAAAATAGAAACTGTCGTAGAGATATTAAAAGAGTTTGACTTATCTCCTCCTGTTCCACAATTGTCAATAATTTTTTCTTGTAAATCAAAATGAATAGGTAGAGGGATTAAATGATCTCTCATTGCACTTGCAGCACCTGCTATTTCTGCTGCTGTTTCACCTCTTTCATATAATTCGATTAAATAATCTCTTACTTCATCTTGAGGTAATCTATTTTCAAAAATATCATCAAATTTTAATTTAGCAGAATTAAACATTTGTTATCCTTTTTATGTTTTTAGGTTTAAATAAAAAGATTAGTCAATCTTTTTTACGTATTCATCCATTTTTGATTTTGGAGTTGATTTTGTAGCTGGAATTTGAAGTACTTCAAATTTATCACTTTTTTCAAGATATTTTATTTCTATAATATCTCCAACTTTAACTTCTTTAGCTTTCTTAACAGCTAGTCCATTGATATGTACGACCTTGTGCTCTAACATATCTTCTGCTACTGCTCTTCTTTTAGTAATATTTACTGCATTTAAAAATTTATCTATTCTCATAATCAAGATTATATCGAAATCTTCTTTAATCATATTTTATCAATCTAAATGTAATTAAAAAGAAAACAAAAAAATATTAGTCTCTTTAGTATTTATTACTTAAATAAGTTCATAGCAAAGTTTGGATATAATATCAGCCTTAAAAATAATGATAACCACAGGATATGTTTATGAGTAAAAAAGATGTTAAAAAAGTAGTTCTAGCTTACAGTGGTGGGCTTGACACTTCAGTTATTTTAAAATGGCTTCAAGACGAATATAATGCAGAAGTTATTACATTCACAGCAGACTTAGGTCAAGGTGAAGAAGTTGAACCAGCAAGAGAAAAAGCTTTAGCAATGGGTATTAAACCTGAAAATATTTTTATCTTAGATATTAGAGAAGAATTTGTTAAAGATTATGTTTTCCCAATGTTTAGAGCAAACGCTATTTACGAAGGTGAATATTTATTAGGTACTTCTATTGCAAGACCTTTAATTTCTAAAAAACAAATTGAAATCGCTCATAAAATGGGTGCAGATGCAGTATCTCATGGTGCTACGGGAAAAGGTAATGACCAAGTAAGATTTGAATTAGGATACTTAGGATTAGATTCAGAAATTACTGTTATTGCTCCATGGAGAGAGTGGGATTTAAACTCTAGAGAAAAATTATTAGCGTATGCAGCTGATCATGGAATTACTATTGATAAAAAGCATTTAGATGAAAATGGAAACCCAGCAGTTAGTCCATACTCTATGGATGCTAACCTTTTACATATTTCATATGAAGGTTTATCTTTAGAAGATCCAAATGCAGAACCTGAAGAAGCTATGTGGTTATGGTCAGTTTCACCTGAAGATGCACCAGATCAAGCAGAATACATTACAATTGGATACAAAAATGGTGATCCAATTTCAATTAATGGTGAAGAAATGTCACCCGCAACTATTTTAAAAACATTAAATGATTACGGTAACAAACATGGTATCGGAAGAATTGATATTGTTGAAAATAGATATGTAGGAATGAAAGCTAGAGGTTGTTATGAAACTCCAGGTGGAACTATCATGTTAAAAGGACATAGAGCTATTGAATCTATTACTTTAGATAGAGAAGCTGCTCATTTAAAAGATGAGTTAATGCCTAAATACGCTAAGTTAATTTACCAAGGTTACTGGTTCTCACCAGAGAGAGAAATGCTTCAAGCTTCTATTGATGCAACTCAAAAGAATGTAGAAGGTAATGTTAAACTTAAACTTTACAAAGGTAATGTAACTGTTGTTGGAAGAGAATCTACAAAATCTTTATTCTCAGAAGCACATTCAACTTTTGAAGAAGATGAAGTATATAACCAAAAAGATGCAGAAGGATTTATTAGACTTAATGCATTAAGATTCATCATTGCAGGACAAAAAAACAAATAAGTAACACTTCTATTTATTTAAAAATAATAAAATAATACGAAAAACTAACTTTTTATAAGCCAAGTAATACTATAATTTACTTGGCTCTCTTAATATCTCTAAGAAAGCTTCAAAAAATCAAAGGATTTTGCTTGAAATACTTAGACGATTTAGAAAAAATAATAAATATCAATTCATATACTAAAAATAAAAATGGTGTTGACCTTGTAGGTCAGATTATGTCAGATTGGCTACTAGAGCTAGGTTTTGAGCGTACAGTCTTTACAAGAAATGAGATTGGCAATCATTTATTATTTACAACTCCTAAGAAAAATGGACATAAAATATTACTATTAGGGCATAATGATACAGTATTTCCACCAAATACTTTTGAAGGATTTTCACATGATAATACTTGGGTATATGGCCCTGGAGTTTGTGATATGAAAGGTGGAAATATAGTTGCTCTTCAAGCCCTTCGTAACATTTTTAATGAAAAAAATAATATTTTCAATATAGATTTTCTTTTAGTATCTGATGAAGAGACTGGAAGTGATGACTCAAAAGAAATTACTGCAGAACTTGCAAAAAATTATGATTTATGTTTTGTCTTTGAAGCTGCAGGTGAAAAAATGGAACTTGTTACTGCAAGAAAAGGTGTAGGAACATACTCAATTTTTATAGAAGGTATTGCAGCACATGCTGGTACTTCTTATCTTAAAGGTTCAGATGCAAATCTTGAAGCTACTTACAAATTACAAAAACTAGTTGAACTTACAAATCTTGAATTAGGCACAACAGTAAATGTTGGAAAAATAAAAGGTGGTGTTGGAGCAAATACTATTTCTCCTAAATGTGAAATGTTACTAGAGATTAGGTATTCAAAAAATGAGGAGAAGGAAAGACTAGAGAAAAATTTAGATGAAATTATTAATACATCCTATGTAAAAGGAACTAGAACAAATCTCAAAGGTGGAATACAAAGAGAAGTAATGGAATCAAACAGTAACCAAAATGAACTTCTTACTTTGCTAGAATCTATAACTAATGAAAAAATACTCACAGAACACAGAGGAGGAGTAAGTGATGCAAATATTGTATCAAACTGCGGAATAACAACATTGGATGGATTTGGTCCCTATGGAGATGGCGATCATACGAAAAAGGAACGTGCTCTTAAAAGTTCATTTGAACAACGAATAGAGATGATGACAAAAATTTTAAAATATTTTCAAACTAAATAATTAACTTCAATGCAAGGAGGTTTTATGGGCAAAAGAAAGATTGGAATGTGGCTTTACCAAAATGGTGGTGGTGACAAAATACAAAAGAAATTAATCAAAGAATTAAAAGATAGAGATATTGAAACAATATCTGATATAAATCTAAGATACGCAATTGCAAAAAATAAGCACATTATTTGTAATGATATTAAACTAGATAAACTTGATCTTTTCTTATCATACAATGCAGGAGAACAAACACAATATCAAATGTATTTGTACAAAGCCTTAAATAATGTAATTCCTATGATAAATGATTTTCAATCCTTTGAATTAACCGAAGATAAATTTCAAACTTCTTTTTTTCTTCGTAATCATAATATTCCAACTGCTGATTATAAACTTTGCCATAGAAACGATAGTTACCATTTAAAATCAATCATAAATCAATGGTCAAAAATGGTTTATAAACCAACTGATGGTTGGGGTGGTGTTGGACTTACAAAAATTGAAAATCAAGAAGCATTAAATATGTTATTGCCTTTCTTAAATCATATGAATGTTAGATGTTTTTATGTAGAAAAGTTTATTGACTATGATAATACTGATTATAGAGTAGATATTGTTGATGGGCAGTATGTAGGTTGTTATGGTAGAAAAGCAAATGGTGGTGACTGGAGAACCAATGTAACAAGTGGTGGAAGTGTATTTGTTAGAGAACCAAATGAAGATGTAATCAATTTGGCACTAAAAGCAGTTAAGCTTACAGGACTTGATATTGCTGGTGTTGATATTATATATGATAGAAAAAAAGAAGAATATATTGTATTAGAAATAAATGGAATACCAGCATTTGCCACACCTGAACAAGAAAAACTTGGATTAGATTTCAACAATAAAAAAATTGAATTAATTGCAGACTTAATAGATAGAAAAACAAAAAAATAAAAGGAAACAAAATGACAAAGTTGCCAAAATTAGGATTTTTATATCTTGATTATGTTTTAAGATTCTTCGACCAATCTAACTTCAAAGGTTGGCCTGATAAAATTGAGATTGTAACTTATCGATGGAAAAACGATAAAGAAAGATTTATTAAAGAAGTTAAGAGAAAGAAGATTGATGTTTTAATCGGTAATATTCCAGCTACTGCCTATGATACCTTTGTAGAAATATCAAAAGAACTTCCAAATGTTAGATTTTTACCTTCATTAGAAACACAGTTTTCTAATAAATCAAAAGAAAATGTAACTTTATTTTGTAAAAAATATGATTTATCCATTCCAAAAACAAAAATTTTCTATGATAAAGAAAAGGGATATAATTATTTAAAAAATAAAGCTAAATATCCTCAAATTATCAAAAGATCATATGGTCCATCAAATTATGGTGGATATTATGTTCATAAAGCTGATACTTATAAAGAAGCTTTTAATTTACTTGAGAAGAAAAAATATGTACCTATTTATACTCAAGATGCTATTGATTTAAAAGATTCAGGTGATATTAGAGTTATGTTAATTGGTCATAAACCCGTTTGCGCATTTTGGAGATATTCAGGGAAAGATCAATGGATTACTAATACTTCTCAAGGTGGTTCAATGTCTTATGAAAATATTCCAATGAATGCTTTAGAGCTTGCAGTAAAAGCAAGTAAAGCTGCAAAAGCAGAATATTGGGCTTGTGATATTGCTATTTGTGCAAAAACTAGTAAACCTTATATTTTAGAGTGTGCTACTGCCTTTGCTGCTTTCCCATACATAAGAGATTGGATTTGTCAATATTTAATGTGGGATTTATCAAAAGGAAGATTTCCTATGCCTCATATTCCTCTTTTCTCTTGGGAAGAGTTAGGAAAAGTTGATTCATCTTTATTAAGAACGATGAGACATATTTCATTTAGTAAATATAAACCTTCATGCGATGGGGAATGGTACTTAAATGATAGAGGTTCTTTTGATATGGAAAAAACGAATGATTCAAATGCTTCTGATATTCCATTAGGAATAATTAAAGATACTTTATCAATAGTAAATGATGAAATTAGTGATAATCAAAGTAAATCAAAATTTGATGTTAGAAAAATCAATTTTAATACAGCTTCACTAACTGATATTATGACTCTTCATGGAATGGAAGATGAACTTGCAATAGAAATAAAAGATTTTGTATCTGAAAATGTAATTACAGATTCAAGTGATTTATTAGAATTAGAATCAATTGATGAATATATGATTAAAACTTGGGATAAAAGTATTGATGATATGAGAGTGAATATAAATGAAGCTTGCGAAGATACACTTAAAAAAATAAAAGGAGTAGGATCAAAGCTTGCAAAAATGATTTTAACTTACAGAGAGGAGAATAAGGGATTCACGGATTTAGACAATCTTAAAAAGATTGATGGAATTGGTAAAAATAAATTAGCTCAATTGAAATCTAGATTAAAAATAGGAGAATAATTCTGTGAAACAATTATATAGATCATATGATGAATCTACTAAAATATTTAATGAATATAAAAAGAAGTATCCTAAATATTTTAATATAGAATCAATTGGTAAAACCTGGGAGGATAGAGATATTAATCTTATCACTATTTCTCGAGATGTTAAAAATGCACATAAAAGAGCTGCATTATTTTATACAGGGACAATTCATGCAAGAGAATGGATCGGGCATGAGTTAGCTTTATGTTTTGCTAAATATGTATTAGAAAACTATGATAATGACCCTACTTTACAATCATATCTTGACAATACTACAATTTATATGGTTCCTTGTGCAAATCCAGATGGTTATGAATATTCGAGAAATCATTTTTCATTTTGGAGAAAAAATAGACGACCAAATGTAGATGGAACTTTTGGAGTTGATTTAAATAGAAACTTTCCTATAGGTTATGTTAAATCAACTGCAACTACTTCTAATGTTTATGGTGGACCTGAACCTTTTTCTGAACCTGAGACAATAGCTTTAAAAAACTTTGTTGAATCTCATCCTTATATTACTATTGCTTTAGATTATCATTCACAAGGAAATGTATTTTTCCCTGCACATGATTTTAGGCATGAAGATACTTTAGATACTACAGATATGAATATATTATGTGCAAATATGGCAGAGGAAATTAGAAAAATTTCTGGAAGAGAATATGGAATACATCAAGGAAAACCACCAGCAAAGTTAATTTCTGGAAGTGGTAGAGAATTTTACTACTCTAAAGGTATTATATCTTCTGTTGTAGAAGTAGGAACTCGGAATATTAGTGATTATATGGATGATATGGATGAACATTTAAGAGAACATATCCCTGCTTTACTTGCTGCTGTTAAAGAAGTTCCAAATTATTGTAAAAACAATATTGTTAAAAGAGTTGATACTTTTGAGCTAACAGAAATTGGATCAAATCATGTAAATCTAAAATGGTCATATGATACAAATGAAGATATTTTCTTTGAAATATATAGATCTTTAAAAGACAAATCTTTTTGTAATGCCTCTAATTTAATTGCTAGAACACAAAGTTTAGAATTTAATGATATAAACCTTCATAGTAATACTGACTACTTTTATAATATAAGAGTAGTAAATAAAAAATCAAATAATAAGTCACCTTTTTATCCACAAATAAAAGCAAGAACTCATACTGAATATGATGAATATAGTAGAACTTATTATGCTAGTCAAAAAGAATCAGGATATTTATCTGAAAACTTAGTTAACAATGCTAAACATTTTGGTGTAAACTCTTTATTTGTTGGTGTTGATGATAATAAAGGTGTGTCTTATTCCATTGTTACAATTTATGTAAAAACACTTCCTGAAAATGCTTTAATAAAATCTGCATCTTTTAATCTTTATCCAATAAATAGAGTTTCAACTACCATTGAGAAATATGGTGAATGGAATGTTGGAATTGTAGATCAAAGTACTATGGGTGACATTACAGATTATGATGATGTTGAATCTATGGATTTAATTAAATATGTTGGAAGGCCTACAAAATCACATCAATTAACACAAGGTATATGGAGAACTTGGGAGTTTTCTGAAAAAGAGTGTGAGTATCTACTTAAAGGTATAAGTGACGAAAAAATTGTATTAAGAATAGAAGGACCAAAAGAGCTTAGAATTGGTAGAACTAGACAAATTATGCAGTGGGATATTGGTTATGGTAAATTTGGATTTGGACTTCCATATAGACCAAGACTTGAATTAACATATAATTTAGAACCAACTGTCACTTCGTTATATCCAAAAGCTGTTTATACAGTAAACAAAGAAGATGTAAAATCTAATGAAATAGAAGCTGGCTTTGATGAAAATGGAGCAAAGATTTACTCTACATTTGAGTTTAATTTATCATCTTTACCACCGTATAATGAAACAATGATCACGAGAGCTTATTTTGAATTAAACTCAACAAAAATTTACGTAAAAGATGATTTAAGATTTCATTTAGAGTTTGTAGATGAGAATATTGATAAAGATTATAATAGCATTGCAAATAGAGAGATTATTCAAAATATTGGTTATGATGTAAGTGCAACTGAACTTAAAAATAATCAAACTCAATATTTTATGTTTGATACATTTGCAGAAATTACATTAAATGAAAAATTAAAAAATAAATCAGATATTGCTTTTGTATTAAAACCTACTTCATCTAAAAAATCAAATAGAGATAAAAGTGTTTCTTGGGAAATAAAAAATAAATCTCTTTCTCCTAAATTGATATTAGAGCATATTCCAAAAAGAAGATTTGCCGTTGAGCAAATAAGTAATCTTAAACTTATAACAGATAGTAATGGAAGAATTAAAATTACTTGGACAAATCCTGAAGAGGATGGATTTAAAGGCGTAAAAGTAATTAAAAATGCATATAGAAAACCCCTATCAGCACACGATGGGCAAAAACTTTATGCTGGTGTTGATAATTATACCTTTGATGATTTTGGTGCAAAAGATATTGATAAGTATTATGCGGTTTTTACTTATGATGATGTACCCAATTACTCAAAACCAATTGTAATAAAATATAATGCAAATAAGGCTAATTAGTCTTATTTGTATATCTTGCATTTTTTAATATCAACGGATATAATAATTCCAAATTTTTTTTAGGAAGCAAAATGATATTAAAATTTAAAGAACACTACCCTCAAATTGATAATACTGCTTGGACTGCACCAAGTGCTGATATAATCGGAAATGTAACAATAGGAAAAAATTCTTCTGTTTGGTTTCAATGTGTAATTAGATCTGATGTAAGCAGAGTTGTAATTGGAAAAAGAACAAATATTCAAGATTTATCGATGATTCATACAGATACGGACTCAGAGACTATTATTGGTGATAACGTAACTGTAGGACATAAAGTTATGCTTCACGGCTGTACTATTGAAGACAATTGTCTTATTGGAATGAGCGCAACTATTTTAGATCATGCTGTTATTGGAAAAGGTAGTATTGTTGGTGCAAATTCTTTAGTAACTTCAGGGAAAGTTTTTCCACCTAATTCTTTAATTATGGGAAGTCCAGCTAAGGTTGTAAAACAATTAACTGCGGAAGATGAAGAGGGATTAGTTAAACACGCAAGTCATTATGTAGATTATAAAAATGACTATTCATAAAAAAAGAGAAGTTTAAGAACTTCTCTTTTTATTTACTTACAAGTTGAGTAAGCTTCTTCTAGTTTATTATATAACTCAGTGAAACTAACACTATCAAGCTGTTCTAGTATTTGAACCATAACTACGTTATCTTCTTTACCATTCCATTCTTTAATATAAGTTCCTTCTTTATATCCATTATCTTGTCTAAATTTATTTAAACAGTTTTTACCAATATAAAGTTTTTGTAACCAATTAAAAGATAAGCCAGAAATTTTACAACATCTAAAGAATTGATCAATAAATCTTTCAACACCAGAGAATGTTGGCATATTTCCAGTTTCAATTGCTAATGAAATATAAGATAACTTTTCAGATTCTTTAATCATTAATTTAACATCAACATCTTCAACTGCTTCATAAATACAATGTGTATTTACTAAAGATACAGCTTTAGGTACATTTGTTTCTTGTAAAATGTAAGACATTAAGAAATGCCAAATATCTACAAGTTCAATATGAATATTATTCATATCTGGTTTAGCATTGATATTTTTCCAGTGTTTCCAAGGAGTAGATTCTATTAGTTCAGAAACTTCCATATGAATACATCTAAGCCAGTTAATTTCTTTTCCAAATTTATTTATACCTAATTCCCAATTTTTACCATTTGTAGAATCATTTAATTCTTTTTGTAATAAAAACATTTCTTCTAATTTATGAGGGAAAGAAGATGCTTCTTCTAAAAGTGATGCTAAAGGTAAGCATTCTTCAACTAAATTATCAAGAGTACTATTATTTGGTAATTGATTATCACCTTTTAATAAATGCACAATTAGTGAAACAGTATAAGGAACTTCATCTTTTTCTTCCCACTCTAAAACATCATTAGATGTAACGCCTACATATTGTACAAAGTCTTCGATTGTAGAGAATCCAAGAGCTTTAATACTGTCTTTAAAATCTTTATATAACAAATTGTTCTCCTATTCTAGTGGTAGTTTTATAGTAAATTTTGCACCAATTTTGGTGTTTTCTATAACTACCTTTCCATTACTATGTTGTTCAATAATTGTTTTACACATATATAAACCTAATCCTGTGCCATTTTTATTAGGTTTAGTTGAAAAATATGGTTCAAATATTTTTCCAATAACATTAGATGGAATTCCACCTGCATTATCTTCTATTATGATGTAAACACTATTTTCATCAATTGATGTAGATATATAAATTGCTCTATCTTCCACATCTTTTTCAAGCAAAGCATCTCTTGAGTTTTTAATCATATTTATTAAAGCTTGAACTATTTCATTTAAATATAAAGGAACTCTTATATCAATGTCATTTTTTACATGAACTTTTATAGAATCAACTTTTAACATATAGTTTAAAAACTCTATTGCTTTATTAACAACTCTTTGTAATGATATTAAAGCTTTTTTCTTATTTGGCTTGAAAAAATCTCTAAAATCATCAATTGTCTTAGACATATATTCTATTTGTGCACCAGTTTGTTCTAAAACATCTTCTAATAACTCATCAGAAATTTCCCCATCAGTCATTTTTGCAATGGGTAGTTTTTGTGTTAATATTGAAACTGCCTGTAAAGGTTGTCGCCATTGGTGAGCAATCATAGAAATCATTTCACCCATTGCAGCAGCTTTAGACTGTTCAATTAAAATATTTTGTTGACTTTCAAGTTTTTTAATAGATGTAATATCTTGCCTGATTGCATCATAGCTAATGATGTTGCCCATATTATCAAAATTTGGATGAATAGTTGTTTGAACCCAGTAAAAATCTCCATTTTTTTTGATATTTTTTAATTCACCTTGCCAGATTTCACCTTTTTGAATAATATTCCACATATCTTCAAAAACTTCTTTTGGCATATCAGGATGTCTAATTATATTATGGGATTTTCCTATTAGTTCATTATTAGAAAAACCTGATATTTTATTAAATGCTGATGACACTTTTGTAATAATACCACTTGTATCAGTTCTTGACATAATTACATATTTATCTACAATATCAACAGATTTACTTAATGCTAATTCTACTTCCTTCATAGTTTTTGAATAAGTTTCTAAAACATGTGAAAAGTTTTTTTCAAATAGATCATTGATTTGGCTAATAATTGTAGAGTTATGGATATCTAGGTCTTTTATATAAAGCAGAATTGCTTCTTTAAAGCCTGAACATAAAATAAAAAGTTGTGAGGATTTAACATTTTGTTTTTTTAAGTATTTTAAAAAATCAATAATTATAGGACAATCACCTATTTTATTATTGCCTTTAATTATATCAATATAGTAATCAAGCACACCAAAGGCGTATCTTCTAATAAACAGTTCTTTATCAATATTACAAATATCTAAGATTTGTATTATTTCAAGTTTATTAACCCAATATTTAATTATAGTTATTTTATTAGATTCAAAGCTTTTTACATGATTAATTAATTGCATGTTACCTACTTAGTTATATTAAAAATAATTTTACAATTAATTATCTTTGCTTTTGTTTATACAAAGTACAATCAATCCCACTTGACCGTTTAACTACCATTGATGGGATAACTTTTGATTTAAAACCATATGCTTTACAACCATGTGGATTTCCTTGTTCCCACGTAACATAATAATTTATACATTTTTGACAAATAATTCTTTCATTCATTTGATTATTTTATCAAATATTATATATAATGTTCCTTTATATCCATAATGATAAAAATTGGGGAGAAGTATGTTTACAAATATTGACACAAATAAGAAGTTATTCCTTAACATGGTAATAACACAAATTGGTTTTGCTTGTTTAAGTATTATTGCGATTATGACGGCATCTGATGTTGTTGCTATTGTTGCACTGAATATTGTATTTGCAATTATAATTTTTTATACAACAAATGCAGCTGCAAAGAGAATTGTTGGAGGTATTAATAGATTCAAGAAGTATTTTGATGATATTATGAATTTCACTTTTATGAGAAAAAATTCAGTTGAGAAAGCAAAGTATATCAAAAATGATGAGATTGGTCTTATTTTAAAAGAGATGAATGACTATTACGACACTTTTGATACTGTAAGAAAAGAAGATATGAAAGTTCTTGGTGAAATTATTTTAGTATTAAATAAAGTTGAGCAAGGAATTTTTAGAGTAAGAGTTAATTCTTCATCAAAAAACTTTATGATTAATGCTTTAAAAGAAGCATTAAATGGTATGTTAAATGAATTAGATAAGAATATGTCTAGTATTAAAACTATTTCAAATTCATATGCTAATAATAACTATAAAGAAGAAATCAATATTCCAAGTGGTTTAAAAGCTGAAATGCTTGATGTTATGAATAGTATAAATATCTTAGGAAAAACATTAAGTGACTCTGCAAGAAGTAACTTAGAAAATGGTCAAAGTCTTGGGAATAATTCAACTACGATGAAGTCTTCAATGGAGAATCTTACATCAAAAGCAAATGAGCAAGCAGCATCTTTAAATGCAACTTCTAGTACAGTTGAAAAAATCACTACTATAACTAGAGAAAATACAAGTAATGCAACTCAAATGTCAAGTTTAGGACAATCTGTAAAAGAATCTGCTCTTTCAGGGGAAAAACTAGCTTCTAAAACTGCTTCAGCAATGGATGAGATTAATGTAAAAGTTAGCTCAATTAATGAAGCTATTACAATTATTGATCAAATTGCTTTCCAAACAAATATTTTATCATTAAATGCAGCAGTAGAAGCCGCAACAGCAGGTGAAGCAGGAAAAGGTTTTGCAGTAGTTGCACAAGAAGTAAGAAACTTAGCCTCAAGATCAGCAGAAGCAGCAAAAGAAATTAAAGATTTAGTTGAAGATGCAAATGGTAAAACAAGAGAAGGGAAAGAAAGCTCTGATGCAATGATTCAAGGGTTTAATTCTTTAAATGAAAACTTAGAGAAAACAATCCAGATTATTGAAAATGTAAGCTCTTCTTCCCAAGAGCAGATGAATGGAATTGAACAAATAAATGATGCTATTAATATGATTGATAGAGTTACACAAGATAATGCAAATGAAGTTACAAAAATTAATGAAATTTCGAATCAAATTTCATCAATGGCTGATAATTTATTAAATGATGCAAAAAATAAACAATTTAACTAAAAAGGATAATTAAAATGGCAAATGGACAAGAAACAGTTTTAGATGATTATGCTTTTTTAGTAAGTGAAACTGATGCAAAAGGTAATATTAGATTTGCAAATAATGATTTTTGTAAAATTGCAGAATTTACAATAGAAGAATTAGTTGGACAACCTCACAATATGGTAAGACATCCTGATATGCCAAGTAAAGCATTTAAATCATTATGGGATACAGTTCAAGCAGGAAATGTTTGGACTGGGTATGTTAAAAACATTACTAAAAGTGGTGGATTTTATTGGGTTTATGCAACAGTATATCCATTTGTATCTTCTGATGGAGATGATGGTTATTTATCTTGTAGAAGAAAAGCTTCCCAAGATGAAATTAATGCTGCGATTGAATTATATACGCAATGGAATAAAGAAGGATAGAGATTAAATCTCTACCTTACTTTGTATCGCTTTTGAAAGTGATAAAATATCTACATTTTCTAAACTAACTCCAGTAGGAACTCCCTGAGCAATTTTTGAAAAACTTATATTTAAATCTTTTAATCTATCTTCAATATACAAAATAAAAGCATCATTTGCAATTGAAGGTGTTATGGCAAATAAAACCATATTTACTTCATTTTCATTTACAAATCTTGTTAAAGAATCTATAGCTTCTTGATCTAATTCTTCTATAACAAAATATTTACCATCAAATTGCTTTGAATCTTCAATAATAAAGATATCTTTTGCACTTTGTACTATACATAACTTTTCATTATCTCTTGAATCATCTAAACAAACTTCACATATCTCATGTTCACTCATAGAACCACATTTTGAACATTTTGTAATATTTCTTAATGCATTTTCTATACTATGAGCTATTTTAATACCACAATAATTATCATTCATAACCACGTGATATGCAAGTCTTAGAGCAGATTTCTTACCAATTGTTGGTAAGGATTCAAAAGCTTCAACTAATTCATAAAATTTTTCTAAACCTTTTTTCATTTCGCGATTATATCAGAATTTTATAATTATTTTGCTAAAATCGCGAATATATATAAAACACAAATATTATTATGGAGATATGTAATTGACTGAAGATTATTATGAATTATTAGGTGTAGATAAAAGCGCCGATAAAAGTACAATTAAAAAAGCTTATAGAAAAATGGCTATGAAATACCATCCAGACAAAAACCCTGGAGATCATGAAGCAGAAGAAAATTTTAAAGCTGTAAATGAAGCATATCAAGTATTAAGTGATGAAGAAAAAAAATCAATTTATGATAGATATGGAAAACAAGGTTTAGAAGGACATGGTCAAGGTGGAGGCTTCGGTGGCGGAGGCTTTGATGACTTAGGTTCTGTTTTTGAAGAGATGTTCGGTTCTGCTTTTGGTGGTGGAGGAAGATCTCAAAGAAGAAGAAAATCATATAATTATAATCTTGATGTTGCAGTTGAAGTTAATTTAGAGTTTAACGAAGCTGTATTTGGATGTAATAAAAATATTGAATATAAATATAAAACTGCTTGTAAACCTTGTAAGGGTACTGGTGCAAAAGATGGTAAATTATCTACTTGTCCAACTTGTCAAGGTGCAGGTCAAGTTCATTCAAGACAAGGGTTTATGACATTTGCTCAAACTTGTCCAACTTGTCAAGGTTCTGGAGAAGCTATAAGTTCATCTTGTAAAAAATGTTCTGGAAAAGGTTATGATGAAGTTAAAGATTCATTTAAAGTTGATATCCCAGAAGGTGTTAATGATGGAATGAGAATCAGAGTTTCAAACAAAGGAAATATTGCTCCAGATGGAACAAGAGGTGATTTATATTTACAAGTTTCAGTAAATGAAGATTCTCACTTTGTAAGACATGATGAAGATATTTATATTGAAGCTCCAATTTTCTTCACACAAGTAGCTTTAGGTGCAAGTATTAAAATCCCTGGATTAAGAGGTGAGTTAGAGCTTGAAATTCCAGCAGGAGCAAAAGATAAGCAACAGTTTACATTTAAAAATGAAGGTGTTAAATCAGTACAAGGTTACGGAAAAGGTAATTTAGTAGTACAAATTAGAATTGAATACCCTAAGAGATTAAATGAAGAGCAACAAGAGCTTCTTGAAAAGTTACAAGAGAGTTTTGGAGTTGAAAGTAAACCAAGCGAATCAAATTTTGAAAACATGTTTGATAAAGTAAAGAGCTGGTTCAAATAAACTAAATTAAATCTTAACCTTATCATAGTATAATCTACAATAACACTATGATAAGGTCAATCTATGATTAGAATAATATTTATATTCTTTCTTTTTTTTAACTTTTCATTTTCTGACCAATATACTAAAAAAGAAAAAGAATTTATTAGAAACAATCCAATTATAAATGTTGGAGTTGAGCAAAACTGGGCACCTTTTGATTTTGTCGAAGCTGGTGAATATAAAGGAATTGCTAAAGAATACTTAAGTCTTATAGAAAAAGACACTGGCTTAAAATTTAACTACATTAAAAAATTTACCTGGGAAGAATTACTAACAAAGGTAAAAGACAATAAAATTGATTTATTACCAATCTTAGCTAAAAGTACTGAAAGAGAAGAATTCTTAGCTTTTACAAATAAATATATTACAGTAAGATCTTACTTATTTTCTGCAAGTAATAAATTTTCTAATATAGAAGAATTAAATGATAAAATTATTGCAATTCCTAAAGGTTATGTTCAAGCGGAATATATAAGAAATAAATATCCTTATATTAAAATACTTGAAGTAAGTAGTTTATTAGAAGGTATAGATGCAATATTACTAAATAAAGCTGATGCCTTAATATCAAATACTCCTACAGTTAATTATTTAATACATAAGTACAATATTTCTGGAATTAGCGCACAATTTAGAATGGATTATAAATCTAGTAATCTTCATATGGCAACTAATAAAAAATCTATCATTCTTAGAGATATAATACAAAAAAGTTTAAATAATATTACAGATTTAGAAAAGAATAAAATTACAGATAAATGGATAAATCCTATTAATTCAAGTAATTTATTAAATCTTACAAATGAAGAAGAAAAGTTTCTATCAAACAATAAGAGAATATATGTAGGAACAGAGTTAGACTTTAAACCTTATGATTTTAATGAAAATAATACAGCAAAAGGTTATAGTATTGATTATATTAAATTGCTGTTTTCTAAACTAAATATTATTCCTATTTTTGTACCAGATAAATGGACAACACTAACACAAAAATTTAAAGATAAAGAAATTGATGTTTTACCTATTATTTCCTTTAATAAAGATAGAGAAGAGTTTATTAGCTTTACAAAGCCTTACTTAAAACAAACTATGTGTATAGTTACTAAAAGCAATACTTACGATATTATAAATTTAGATGATTTAAAAAATAAAAAAATTGCTACAGGAAAAGGTTGGAATATTACTAAGCAATTAAAGAAATATCATCCAGAAATAAAGCTTCTAGAGTTTAATAGCTTACATGAAATATTTGAAGCTGTAAAAGATGGCTCAGCTGATGGTACTATACAAGATTATTTATTAGCAAACTATTTTATAAAAACTAATTATGTTAATAAGCTAAAAATCGCTAATTCTATTACTTTAAAAAATCATATGCCAGAGTTTCATATTGGAGTAAGAAAAGATTTCACTATTTTACAAAAAATATTAGATAAAGCAATGAAGACAATAAGTGATAAAGAAAAAGAAAACTTAAATAATAAGTGGATTAATATTACTAGTAGAATTAACTTTACTAATGAAGAAAAAGAATTTATAGAGAATACAACAATAAAAGCATCTTCTACAGATTCATGGGCGCCATTTAACTTTATAGATAAAAAAGACAATAGAATTTATGGAATTTCATATGATTACTGGCAGTATATTGTTGACAAAGCAAAATTAAAATCTGATGTAAATCTTATTAATAATTTTAGTGATGTATTATCAAATTTAAAGTCTAAAAAAATTGATTTAGTAATTGGTACATCAAAAACACCAGATAGAGAAGAATACTCAATATTTTCTAATGTTTATAAAATGTCTCCTTTAGGAATTGCAACCCTTAAGGATGAAAACTTTATTCAAAATGCAAACTATTTAATTGGTAAAAAAGTAGGTGTTGGTAAAAATTATACATCTCACAAACTGTTAGAAAAGAATTTTCCTGGAATAGATTTTGTATTTATTAAAAATATAAATGAAGGATTAGAATTATTAAGTGAAAATAAAATATTTGCTCTAGTTGATATAATGCCAGTTCTTACATATAATATATCAAAATATGGATATACAAATATAAAAATTACTGGTCATACAGGGCTTGATTACAATCTTAGTTTTATGATTAGAGATGATTATAAAGTTTTACAATCTATTATAAATAAAGTCTTATTTCAAATGACTTTAGAAGAAAAAGAGAAAATCCAGAAAAAATGGATTTCAGTTGAATATAGTGAAAACTTTGATTATTCATTAATATGGAAGATTGTTCTATTTTTCTCTATTATTATCTTTTTTGTAATTTATAAAAATAGACAATTAGTTCTATATCAAAACAAATTAGAAACAACACAGAGTGAACTTAAAGCCTCATTAGATAATTTTAAAGCCTTAATAAATTCTACTATAGAAGGTATTTTAATTATAAAAGATAAAAAAATTGTTTATATGAATGATGAAATAAATAAAATGTTTGAATATAAAGATGAAGAATTAATTAATCAATCTATTGATAAAATTTTTGATAAACATTCAAAATACAATATTAACTATATAATTAAAAACTCTAAGGGTGAAGCTTATGAATCAAATGCGATAAATAAAAACAATAACTATTTCCCTATTTATATTAAATGTAAATCTTTAGTATATGAAAAAGAGATTGCACATATTATTTCAATTGTAAACTTGACAGAGATAAAAGAAAAAGAAAATTTAATAATGGAGCAATCAAAATTAGCTTCATTAGGTGAAATGATAGGAAATATTGCACATCAATGGCGACAGCCTTTAAATGCCATATCTATTAGTGCTTCAGGAGCTAAGTTTCAAAAAGAATTTGACTTATTAAATGATGAAAACTTTATTAATTCTATGGATACTATTATAGATACTACACAGTTTTTATCACAAACAATAGATGATTTCCAAAACTATATTAAAGATGACAAAATAAAAGCATATTTTGAGATAAGTGCTAGTGTGCAAAAAATTCTAAATATTATGAAAGGTACTTTTATAAATAATGATATTCAGATGTTTGTAGATATAGAAGATCGTTTAAGTATAGATGCATATCAAAATGAACTTAATCAAGTACTATTAAATCTCTTAAATAATTCAAAAGATGCATTAAAAGAAAATAATATTCCTAAAAAAATGATTCATATTAAATCATATAAAGAAGAAAAAAATATTTGTATAGAAGTTATTGATAATGCAGGTGGAGTTCCAGAAAATATAATTAATAAGGTATTTGAACCATATTTTACTACAAAAGATAAATCACAAGGTACAGGTCTTGGTTTATATATGACACATAAAATCATAAATGAAAGTATGAAAGGTTCTATAAGTATTATTAATACGGAGCATACATTTAAAGATAAATCTTTTGATAAGTGTACAAAAGTCAAAATCATACTTCCAGTTTCATAATATCTTAAAAAGTAATAGATTATAATGACATCTATTTTGAAAAAATATGTATAATATATAGGAAAAGGAAGCAGTTTATGGGTAAATCTTATTTAGAATCACATCCAGATGAGAATGGTTATTTTGGGAAATTTGGTGGATCATTTATTCCTCCAATGTTAGAAAAACCTTTTGAAGATATTACAAAAGCGTATGATGAAATTAAAAACTCTCCAGAGTTTATAAAAGAGTTAAAATATGTAAGAAAGCATTATCAAGGAAGACCTACTCCTATTACTTATGCTAGAAATTTAACTGCTCATTGTGGTGGAGCTAAAATCTATTTAAAAAGAGAAGATTTAAATCATTCAGGAGCACACAAATTAAATCACTGTATGGCTGAAGTAATTCTAGCAAAACATATGGGATTTAAAAAAGTTATTGCAGAAACTGGTGCTGGACAACATGGAGTTGCTCTTGCTACAGCTGCAGCGTATTTTGGATTGGAATGTGAAATTCATATGGGTGAAGTGGATATTGCTAAAGAGCATCCTAATGTTGTAAGAATGAAAATTTTAGGTGCTAAAGTAATCCCTGCAACTCATGGATTAAAAACATTAAAAGAAGCAGTTGATTCAGCTTTTGAATCTTATGTATCACAAGCTCAATCTGCTATTTATTGTATTGGTTCAGTAGTAGGTCCTCATCCATTCCCAATGATGGTAAGAGATTTCCAAAGTGTTATTGGTTTTGAATCAGCTGAGCAATTCTTAGAACACGAAGAAAAAAGCCCTGACAATGTAGTTGCATGTGTTGGTGGTGGTTCAAATGCTATGGGAATTTTTGCTGGATTTATTGATGAAAAAAATGTAGAACTTTATGGTGTTGAACCTATGGGTAAAGGTGAAAACTTAGGAGAACATGCCGCTTCTTTAACTTATGGTGAAGAAGGTGTTATGCATGGATTTAATTCTATTATGTTAAAAGATGAAAAAGGTGAACCTGCACCTGTTTATTCAATTGGATCAGGAATTGATTACCCATCTGTTGGACCTGAACAAGCACATTTAAAAGATATTGGTAGAACAAAAGTTGGTTTATGTAATGATGAAGAAGCTGTTGATGCATTTTATAAGCTATCACAACTTGAAGGAATCATTCCAGCTTTAGAATCAGCTCATGCAGTTGGGTTTGCTATGAAATTAGCAAAAACTTTACCAGAAGATAAAACTATCTTAGTAAACTTAAGTGGTCGTGGGGATAAAGATATTGACTTTGTAGTTGAAAATCACCCTATTCCAAACGCTAAATTTTAATTAAAAGAGATTTATTTCTCTTTTAATTAATATAAAGGATATTTAATGAAAATAGAATATGCGGGTTTAAAACCAATTATAAGTGAACATGGAATTTCTTTTAAAGATGGTAAAGAAGATAAATTTAAATACCTAAAGTACGCAATTGATATTTTAATTGCAATAAATCATGAATACAATCAAAAACAAAAATACTCTCATAATCTTCAAGAAAAAAGATTAAATCCTAACGAAATATTAAATACATTAAAAAAATTCCATCCTGAAATAGAGGATACTATGGAAAAAGAAATTTCTTCATATATTTTGTATTTAGATAATGAAGAGGATGAAGTTAAAAACAGAGTAAATTTAAATGAAGTAGAAAAAGATGTTTATTTAAATAATTTGGTATTAATGAGAGAATACAGGATGCAAAGGAAAAAGAATAAGATCTTTTATATGCATTGTATTGATACAATAGTTGAAACTATTATAAAAAATAAAATCAAAGAAATTGATACACCTTTTTCAGAAAGATTTTGGCATATATTACAAACAATAGAAGGTCATTTATCTAGTAAAAAAATTTCATCTACTTTAAAAACTATAAATAATGGAACTTTAAAAGCTCAATTAGATGTAAATATTTATTAGACAAAGAATTAAAAATTCTTTGTCTAAAAATTAATTAAATTCCTGCTGCTAATAATTTATCTCTAAATTCATTTCTAGCACTTACAAACCATACAGGGTCAACTGGATACCACCATAAATTCTTAATAGCATCTCCTGGATATGCAGCTTTAAAGTTTTCTTTTGCTTCTTTTGATAAGAAACTTGAAGCACCTGTTGCACAAGAGTTGTATCCTGTAGCATTTGCATGTAATGCTCCTGATTTTCCACCATTATAATACCAATTTATCCAAGCATATGCAGCTGAGATATTTTTTGCCCCTTTTGGTATTGCCATACCATCCATCCATGTTATAGCACCCTCTTTTGGAGCCATAAATTTAATCTTTCCTTTTGATTCACTCATCATTCTCATTGCTGGACCATCCCATGTTTGTCCTATAGTACATCCATTTTGAGTAAAGGCATTTGTCGTTTCTTGTGCATTTGACCAGAATTGTCTTACATTCTTTTTATTCTCAATAATATAATCTGTAATTTTAGAGTAAATTTCTCTCATAGTTTTTTCATCTTTATATGTATCAAGCATTTTATTTGATTTTACTTTTCCAATTCTGTCTAAGTATAAACCAGTACCAATAATCACAGAGTGTGCTCTTGCTGTAACTTGTGCATCTAAATCTTTATTCCATAAATCACCATATGAAACTTCATTTGGTTTTACATTTGGATGTTTTTGAGTATTAACTGCAATTGCTTCTGTTCCCCAGTTAAATGGAACAATATATCTCTTTCCTCTATGCTCTCCACCAAATGTTTTTGATGCTTCCCACATACTTGGTACACATCCTGCCACATTTATTTTATTTGAATCTAAAGGCTGTAATAATCTATATTTATACCAAGAGGGACCATAAGTTACAGATGGAATTACAACATCAAAACCTTTTCCTTTTGATGCTCTTAATTTATTTAAAGCTTCATCATTTGATCCATAAGTAGTTAGGTTAACTGTTATTCCTGTTTCTTTTTCAAAAGCTTTTATCATATCTTCTGTAATATAATCAGCCCATGCATATAATTCAAGCTCACTTGATGCTGCAACTGCATTTGTAACAACAGCAGGTGCAACTAATGCAGCACCACCTAAACCTAATCCATTTCTAATAAAACTTCTTCTATTCATAAAACAACCTTTTTTTAATTTGTATGGAAATTTTAGGAATCATTTATTACAAATCAATTACATTTTTTGTAACTATTTTGTAATAAATCCCACGTAATGTTTCAAAAAAGAAATTAAATAAAAGGGTTAAAAATGGGTGTGAATCTTGAGAATATCTCAATGAACTTTAATGATTTTCAAGCATTAAAAGATATTAATATAAATATAAACAAAGGAGAGTTTTTTTCAATACTAGGACCATCTGGCTGTGGGAAGAGTACTTTACTTAAAATAATCTCTGGTTTTTTAGAGCCAAGTAAAGGTGTTGTTTATATATCTAATGAGAATATGACACAAGTAAGTGCAAACAAAAGGCCTACTTCCTTAGTTTTTCAAAATCTCGCACTATTTCCACAAATGAGTGTAAAAGAAAATATCTCATTTGGTTTAAACGTAAAAAAGCTTTCAAAAACGGTAATAGATAAAAAAGTTAAAGAACTATTATCAATGATTTCACTTGAAGAGTATGAGAATTCAAATATAGAAGATTTATCAGGTGGACAAAAACAAAGGGTTGCAATTGCTAGAGCTTTAGCTGTTGAGCCAAAAGTTTTATTATTAGATGAGCCATTATCAGCACTTGATTTAAAATTACGTCAACATATGAGAAGTGAATTAAGAGCATTACAAAAACTTACAGGAGTAACATTTGTTTATATTACTCATGACCAAGGAGAAGCCTTATCTATGTCTGATAAAGTGGCTGTCATGTCTAAAGGAAAAGTTGAGCAAATATCTACTCCAAAAGATTTATATAACAATCCAAAAACTGCATTTGTTGCATCTTTTGTAGGTGAGAATAATGAATTTTCTGGACGAATTATTAAAATTGAGCATAAAAATGTTTTAGTAAAAACCCTATATGGAAATATAAAAGTTAAAAATATAAACAACTTAGAAATAGGAACAAATGTTAAAGTATTTATAAGGCCAGAGAGGTTTTCACTTATAGAAATGGGAAGTAAATCCAATAAGTTAAGAGACAATTCTATGACTTTTGATTTAAATAATACTTCTTTTGAAGGCTCTATGTTAAATATATATTTAAAAAGATCAATTGAGGATGATATAAAAAAAGAAATTGTAATTCATAAAAAGAATAATGAAGATTTAGATTCAAAGATTGATAAAAAATTAAAAATATTCTTTGATGACCACGACGCTATTTTATTAAAGGCTTAACATGAGTAAGTTATTTAAAAGATATGGAAAAGGGATTGGTATTTACGTTCTATTTAGTGTTTTTATGTGGTTAAGTGTTTTTATTATATTTCCTCAAGTTTTAATGATTGAGTATTCTTTTTGGAAATATGATGACAAAGCTCAAGAAAAGATTTGGGAAAAGACAGATGAATTAGATGCAAAAAGATTTGACTTAGAAAAGAAATTAAAAACAAACCCAGATAATAGTGAAATAAAAAAAGAGATTGAGGTTTTAAGTAAAGAGATAAATAGACTAGATATTTTATCCCAAGAGCCACAAAAAGTATACACAACTCAAAATTATGAGTATTTATTTGGAAATACTTTACATCGAAATGTATTTCTTAAAACCATATGGTCAAGTGTACTTGTAACTATTTTAGCCCTTATTATATGTTATCCAATTGCTTATTATTTAGCACATGTAGCAAATAAAAAAGGAAAACTACTTATATTCTTAGGACTTATCATCCCTTATTGGGTGGATGAGTTACTACGAACTTTCGCATGGTTTATGATTTTATCTTATAACGGAATTATTAATAATTTATTTATTTCACTTGGGATTATAGATCAGCCAATAGAGTTTTTTCAAAATAATAGTGCTGCATTAATTGGTATGGTTTATGCCTATATTTTATTTATGTTATTTCCTATTTATAATACTTTAGAAAGTTTAGATAAAAACCAAATCTTAGCAGCTAGAGATTTAGGTGCTTCATGGATAAGTATACACAAGAAAATCATTATTCCTTATGCAAAACCGGGTATTGCGGTGGGGGCTATATTTGTTTTTATGATGACAGCTGGAACTTATGCTGTGCCTTCAATATTAGGAGGAACAAGTGGTATTTGGTTTACACAAGTTATTTATTCTTGGTTCTTTGATGGTGGAAACTGGAATCAAGGTTCTGCATATGGTTTAGCATTATTAGTACTTTGTATTATTTTTATAATGCTAATGCTTAAATTATTTAAAGTAAAACTTGAGGATATGGCAAAATGATAAATATAAGTTCAAAAACAATTTTAAACTATTCAGTAAAATTCTATTTTTTAGTTTTTTTCTCATATTTGTTTTTACCTTTAATTGTTGTGTCATTTGCAGCATTTAATGATAATAAAATACCTACAATATTCCCATGGAATGGCTTTACTTTAGATTGGATTATTGCATTTTTTAATGACTCAAAACTAATGTATTCAATACTAAACTCAACAATTATTGGCTTTGGAGTAGTAATACTTGCTATTCCTTTAGGTTTAGCAGGTGCATTGTTTTTATTATCAATTGATAGTAAGGCAAGACATATTTTTTATTCAATTTTAGTATCTCCAATATTAACTCCTGGAGTAATAATAGGTATTGCAACACTTGTAATGTGGAATGCAATATTAGATGTTTCAGGTGGAATTTTACTAACTATTATTGGCCAAACTACTTTTGTAGCTGCAATGGCAATGCTTCTTTTTATGTCTAGATTACAAAAGTTTGATAAAAATTTAGAATTAGCTGCTTTAGATTTAGGAGCAACACCAGCACAATTATTTTTTAGAGTAACTATCCCATTTTTGAAACCTACAATTTACTCAGCAACTGCATTAGCTTTTTTGCAATCAATCCAAAATTATAATACAACCCTATTTTTAATTGGAACAAAAAGCACAATAACAATGCATATAGGTAGCATGGTTAAACTTGGTCTTACACCTGTATTAAATGTATTAGCTTTAATAATTATTGTTTTAACAATAGTCTTTTCTATTGTTTATGTACTTAAGAAAAGAAAGGAAAACAAATGAAAATCACACCAAGAGTAGTAGAAATAAACACAAATATAAGCTATAAGTTAAGAATTAAAAATATAACAAATATTAAAAATATAGAATCAATAAATGTTTTCTCTAAAAGTGATTATTTTCATAATGAAACAGTAGATTTTATAATAGATAATAATGATATTATATTTAATTTTAAGATGATACATTTAGGTGAGTTTGTAGTAAAAGTAAATTTCAACTATAAAGAATCTAAACAAATCAATTTGTACTGCTTAGAAAAAGATTTGTCTTCTAAAATCCCACTAAAAGGGGATTTACATATGCATAGTATTTATTCAGATGGAAAAAGAACACCCTTTGCTATGAGTTTAGCTTCATTAGAAGCAGGAATGGATTTTATATCAATAACTGACCATGATAACTATGATGGAAGCTTAGAAGCAATTGAAAAAGTAAAAGAGCACAATATTGATTTAATTGTATTACCAGGAGAAGAAGTAAGTGTAGGAAAAGGTGATACAACCTTGTCTAAAGGGAATGGTCATATGCTTAGTATTAATGCTCGTAAATCAATAGAAGATCAAAGAAAAGATGACAAATTATATGAAAAAGAATTAAAAGATATATCAGAGAAATTAGAAAAAGAAAATCTGCATTCTTCAATAAACCCACTTCATTATGCTAGAAATATTTGGGCAATAAACAAAATAAAAGAAGCAAATGGTATAGCTATACTATGCCATCCACACTGGATTTATTATGATGAAAAATATCATTTACATCAAGCAATATATAAAGTAATGTTAAAAAGTTCTAAGATTGATGCTGTTGAAGTAATTGGTGATATTGACAAAATTGAAGAGTGTAATAACTTAACATATTTATCATACTTACAAACTAGTAATAAATATAAAAAATTAGCACCAATTGGTAATACTGATGCCCATGATAGTAACCATGATATGGGTAAGAGATATTCTATTGTATTTGTAGATGAAAAAAATATAAATGGAGTTGTAGAAGGAATAAAAAAAGCACTAAGTGTTGCAGTATTAAAAAGAAATGAAAGTGAATCACAAGTAATTGCAGAAGAAAATCTAGCTTCTTATGGATTATTTTTAATAAATGAATATTTCCCTAAACATGAAAAGCTACGATATAGATTGTCTAGATTACATCTTGATGAGTTAATAAATAATTATGATTTTTCAAGAAAAATCAATAACACAAAATTTAAACTAGAAGCTTATGAAAATAGCTTCTTTGGTAAAAAGGTTTAATATGAAAGTAGATTTACATAATCATACATATCTATGTAAACATGCTCTTGGAATAATGGAAGATTATGTACAAAAAGCAATAGATGAAAAAATAGATGTTTTTGGTTTTTCAGATCATAATCCAATGCACTTAGACCAAAGGCATAGAATGCCACATCATCATAAAAAAGACTATATAAAGATGTATAGTGATGTAAAAAAGCAATTTGCTAAAGAAATAAAACTTCTATTTGCTTATGAATTTGATTATTTAGATTATGGTATGAATACAGAGTTATTAAATGAAGATATGGATTATGCAATAGGTTCTGTTCATTTTATAAAAGACTTTATAGTTGATGATCCTAAGATGATTGAAGCCTATTCAAAACGAATAGAAATATTTAAAAGTAAAGATGCAGACGTATTATGGGAAGACTATTTTAATCAAATTAAAAACATGGCAAATACTGGTTTATTCAATATAGTTGGACATATGGATTTAGTAAAACTTCTAACAGTTGAAAAGCCAAGGAGAGATACGAGACTTATTGCTAAAGAGGCTTTAAAAGCAATAAAAAAATCAGGAATGAGTGTAGAAATTAATGCAGCAGGATTAAGAAAATCTGCTAATGAAACTTACCCATCAAAAGAATTACTAGAGGAAATTTACTCATTCGATATACCTATTACTTTTAGTAGTGATGCTCATGCAGTTGAACACATTGGATATAAAAAAGATTTTTGTGAAGATTTAGCTAAAGATATAGGATTTAAAACTTGTATTTATTATGAAAAAAAAGAAAAAATAATAGTAGATTTCTAGAAAAGAAGTGACAACTTCTTTTCTAATAAGTACAGTTTTGTAATTCTAAGTTAAGCTCTACTAAATCTTTATATTCATAAGCATCTAATGTTATTGTATTATAAGACTCATCACTTGTTTGTAGATGAATTGGTAAAATACCTGCATCATGTGCACCTTTAATATCAGTTTCATAAGTATCACCAATCATTGCAACATACTCTTTTGGGACATTTAATTTTTCAATTGCATAATCAAAAGCATAATTAGAAGGCTTTCCAATAACTATAGGTTCCTCTTTTAAATGAGGTCTAAATAGTTCTAACATAACTCCACATTCAAAATCAAAGCCATTATTTGTTGGACTGTAATAATCAGGATTTGTAAAAATCACTTTTTTATTTTCTGATATATGTTTTCTTATTTCTGATAAATCTGCTATTGAGATACTAGGTTCCATACCTATTACTATTACATCAACTTCTTTTGAACCAACTCTGTAGTTTTCATAAATAAAATTTTTTAAGGCTTTTGAACCAAAAACTTTTACTTTTTCATCTTTATGGTTTTCTAATAAATAATTACGTGCTAAATCAGCACATGTAATAATTTGATCCTTATTTACATAAATACCTGTTCTCATTAAAATATCATGAATCTCGCCTGATGTTTTTGTAGAAAGATTTGTTAAAAATACAAAAGGGATATTTTTTTCTTTTAAAGTTTTTATAATATCTTTACCACCTGGCAAAATATGATACTCTTTAAAAAAAACACCCTCCATATCAAAAATAAATCCATTAATATGTTTTAACATTAAAATTACCTTATTCTCTTATAATTAGTAATTTTACCAAAAAAATTACAATTCACTTGTAATCAAATGGTAATAAAGCAATTAATACAATATTTTCATTGTGTTTATGATATAAAATACTAGATTTGTACGAGAAGGCACGAAAGCACTTCTTTGTGTACTGTTAGACCTAAAAATGCCTTCTCGTCCATTTTATATTTAAGTATTTTTTAAGTGTTATATTAGTTTTAATATAATGTTTAAAAATTAAGTTTTATTTTAGAAAGTGGTTTTTTATTAATCAATTTTTAATATTACTATGTTAAAAATTAATTATTAATATATATAGATATTGTAAAATTGACATGAAACCATCTTAATTAAGTTATTAATTCAATAATAAATTTAAACTTAAATGAATTATTTAATAATCAATTTTTTATTTTCAATGATAAAATATTATTATTAAGAACAATAAATACCCATAAAATCAATATTTACCTGAAATTTAAGATATTATTTTATTATATAAAAAAACCTACTATTAATTATTTTCTTAAGAATCATTTAATTTTTTCAATTGTATACTTAATCAACGGCTGACATATTCAGTTAAATTTAAGGAGCATATGATGAAACGTATAGTTACAACTGCATTATTAATAACCGCAGTTTCGACAATAAATCTTAATGCATTAACACTAGATGAAGCATTAAATAGTGCCTTACATACAAATCCTGTTATCTTAGAAAGACTAAAGAATTATGATAAAACAGTTTATGATCTAAAAATAGCAAAAGCAGAATATAGACCATCTTTAGATTATGTTGGAAGTATTGGATATGAAAAAACATATGATAAACATACTACAGCAGGTTTTCAAGAAGAAGGTTTTAATGTTTATAGAAACTCATTAACATTAACTCAAAACTTATTTAATGGTCTTCAATCAAAACACAGAATTGGTTTTGAAAAAGCAAGAGTTATGGCAGCAGCTTATAACTATGTAGAAAAAACTAATGATGTCGCTTTTAATATTGTAAAAGAGTATTTAAATGTTTTAAAATATAAAAGTTTATATACCTTAGAACAAGAAAACATTTTACTCACACAAGATATATTAACTAAAACTAGAGACTTAAGTGATGCAGGTGCTGGTCCTTTATCTGATGTAAAAAAAGTAGATTCAAGCTTACAATTAGCAGAATTTAATTTTTTAACTCAAAAAAATAACTTATTAGATTCGCAATATAATTTAGGAAAGTTACTTGGTAAAAGAGTTAGACATTTAGAGCTTAATGAAGTAGATTTCAACTATGATTTACCAAATAGTATGGATTCTGCAACTCATCATGCAGTTACTAATAATCCATCAATTTTAGTTACAAATTATAATATTAAAGGTGCACAAGAGGCTTTAAAACAAGCTAGAGGTAAATTTTCACCTACTTTTGATTTTGAATTAAATTATTATGTAGATAAAAATACAGGTGCAGAAGAAGGTAAATCTAGAGGATATTCAGCATTATTAGTTTACAAACATAACTTCTATAGAGGTGGTGCAGATATTAATAATGTAAGAAAAAATAGATTAAACGTTATGCAAGAATATGAAATCCAAAGAGAAATTAAAAGACAAATTATTGAAGGTCTTCAACTTTCATGGACAGCATATTCAATGATTGAAAAACAACTTGATTTTTTAAGATCATATAAAACTGAGAGTAAAGCTACTCTAGATTTATATAGAGAAGAATTTGAAGATGGATCTAGAACATTAATAGATTTATTAACAGCACAAGATGATTATATTTCAGCAAGAAGTAAATTATTAACAGCTCAATATGATTGGTTATTTTCAAAATATAGAATTTTAGATTCTATGGGTGAAATGATTAATACAATTTTCAAAGGCAATTCAGGGCAATACTATAAACCTACAACTGCTAATTATAAAAAAGTTAGTAATACAGGTTTACCATTAGCTCAAGATAGAGATTTAGATTATGTAAATGATAAGATTGATTTATGTGATAACACAACATTAGGTCTAAATATTGATGTATATGGATGTGCAACAGAAGATCAAAAAATAAAAATCGACAATACAACATCAAGTAGTGATACAAGTAGTGGTATTTTCCAAGCAGAAAATGGATTCGTTTTAAATTATGCGACATTTTCATCACAAGCAAAAGTAGATAAATTTTTAAGAGAAAGTAAATTATCAGATACTACTACAATTACATATACTACAAGTAAAAATAAACAACTATATAAAGTTGTTTCAGATGTTTATACAACTAAACAAAGTGCGTATGATGCATTATCAAAAATGCCAAGAATAGTAAAAGTAAATAAACCTTATTTAGATAATTTACAAAATATGAAAGATTTATATTACCAATAATATAGAAGTTTATAAGTCCAAATTAAGGGGTTTACTATGAATGAATATCATACAGAAGAAGGACTAGACTCTCTTTTAGATTGTCTAGTTACTTATACAAAATTTTATCATAAACCTTTTACAAGAGAAGCTTTAACATATGGTCTTCCTATAGAAAAAGGAAAAGACCATCCTATATTATTTTCAATGTCAAGTTCTAAAGGTTTATTTTCAAGAGCTGCTGCACATGCAGGTTTAAAAACAAAATTTATTAAAAAAGATTTAACTAAATTTTCAGAATTACAATTACCTGTAATATTACTACTATCAAATAATAATAGTTGTTTACTTGATTCTTTTAGTGCAGATAAAAAAGAGATTAAGATTATCTCTGAAATGTCTGGAGAAATAGTAGAACAATGGCACTCAATAGAATCAATCCAAAGTGAATACCTAGGTTACGCAATACTTATAAAAAAGGGCTTTTCTTATAAAGACTCAGATATAAGTAAAAATTTAAATATTGAGAAAAAACACTGGTTTTGGAGTACTTTAAAACAATCAAGTGGGATTTATTTTGATGTAATATTTGCTTCTTTTTTAGTGAATTTATTTGTTTTAGCAACTCCATTATTTACAATGAGTGTATATGATAGAGTAATTCCAAATCATGCGATTGAAACCTTATGGTTCTTTGCAATTGGTGTATTTACAGTATATGTACTAGATATTTTTCTTAAATTAATCAGAAGTTATTTCTTAGAAATTGCAGCAAGAAAAAGTGATATTATTATGTCCTCACTTATCTTTGAAAAGATTTTGGGTTTAAAGCTAGATCAAATACCTAAACCTATTGGAGCTTTTGCAAATACTTTAAAAAACTTTGATATGATCAGATCTTTTCTAACAAATGCAACTTTAGTATCATTTATTGATTTACCTTTTGCATTTATATTCTTAGGAGTAATTTATTATATTGGAGGAGTTATTGTAATAATTCCATTAAGTGTTATGCTAATTATTTTCTTAACAGCACTTATTTTAAAAAGCCCTATTCAAAATAATATTAGAAAAATTAATGAAATTGTATCAAAAAAGAATTCTATTTTAATAGAAGTACTAAGTAATATAGAAACACTAAAAAGCTTAGGTAGCTCAAATAATATTCAATGGGATTGGGAAGAAAGCAATGGAAAGATTGCCCATAAAGGCCTAAAATCTCGAATGCTTTCATCATTTATTCCACAATTCACATCTTTACTTGTTCAGTTAAATACTGTAGGTGTTATTATTTATGGTGTTTATTTAATTGAAGATTTCTATTTAACAATGGGTGGATTAATTGCAATTGTTATTTTAAGTTCAAGAACAGTTGCACCAATGGGACAAGTAGCAGGGCTAATTACAAATTATGAAGATGCTTCAAATGCTTACAGATTATTAAATGATGTAATGCATAGAGAAATTGAGAGACCTAAAGATAAAAATTTTGTATCTCATAGTGGATTTAATGGAAAAATAGAATTTAGAAATGTTCATTTTACTTATCCAAATACAGATATTGAAGTATTAAACAATGTTTCTTTTATAGTAAATCCAGGAGAGCATGTTGCTCTATTAGGAAAAATTGGTTCAGGTAAAAGTACTATATTAAAACTAGTTCTTAAATTATATGAACCAAGTAAAGGTTCTATCTTTATTGACGATATTGATATTACACAAATTGATCCTGCAGATTTACGAAGAAATCTAGGATATGTATCTCAAAGAGTTACCCTATTTCATGGTACTTTAAAAGAAAATATTACATTTAGGGCATCCCATGTAAGTGATGATAAAATGATAAAAGCTGCACAAATATCAAGCGTTGATACTTTTGCAAATGCTCACCCAAGAGGTTATGAAATGGAAATTGGTGAGCAAGGAGAAGGTTTATCAGGAGGACAAATTCAAGCAGTTGGAATATCTAGAGTGTTTTTATTTGATTACCCTATTATGCTTTTTGATGAGCTTACAAGTTCAATGGATAAACAAACAGAGAAAGCAGTTTTAAATAATCTAAAATTAAACTTATCAAATAAGACTTTATTTTTAGTAACACAAAAAATGCAATTATTAGAAATAGTTGAAAAAGTTATTGTTTTAAATAAAGGTAGTGTTTATATAAGTGGAAATAAAGATGAAGTAATAAAACTATTATCTGAAGGAGGAAGTTATGAGTAAATATAACTATACTCACGAAGATTATGAGTTTATGAATAGCCTAAGTGCTGCTGTTTTAGAACAAACACCAAAAAAATTAAGACTTATTTTATGGTTTTGGGTTATTACAATTTGTGCACTAATAGCATGGGCTTATTATGCTCAAATCGATGAAATTGTTCGAGGTGAAGGAAAAGTAATTCCAAGAAGTGAAAATAAAATGATTCAAAATCTTGAGGGTGGTATTGTAAAAGAACTACTTGTAAAAGAAGGTGATATAGTAAAAAAAGATCAAATTCTTTTAAAGATTAGTAATCAAAAATCAAGATCAGAATATCAAGCAACTAATCTAAAATCTTTAGAGTTAACAGCTAGGATCGTAAGATTAGAAGCAGAAGTAAATAATAAAAAATTTGATGAAGAAAGCTTTAGAGAAAATGAAATTATGCAATATATTCTCATGGAAAAGAAACTATATCAAATAAATAAAAATCAGTTAGATTCAGAAATAAGTGTTTTAAAAGAACAATTAACACAAAAAAGAAATGACTTATCTTCTGCTAAAAGTAGTATTAGTTACTTAAGAAGTGAGTATTCACTTATATCACAAGAAGTAAAAATTGCTAAGCCTTTAGTAGCAAGAAAAGTAAGATCAAAAGTTGATTTTCTAAAACTTAAAAGAGAAGCTAGTAATGTAAGAAAAGAACTAGCAACTGTTCGTATTTCTATTCCAAAAATTAATTCTAGTATTAAAGAAGTGAAAAAGAAAATAACAGAAGTACAACATACATTTAAAAAAGAAGCACAAAGAGAGTTAAATGAGACTGTTGCAGAACTTGAAAGAGTTAATGCAAATATAAATAATCTTAAAGATAAAGTGGTAAGAACTGATGTGTACTCCCCTACTAATGGGATTGTACAAAAAATCTTTTTTAACACTATTGGTGGAGTTATTAAGCCAGGTGAAAACTTAGTTGAAATTGTACCAACAGGTGAAACACTTTTAATAGAAACAAAAATTAAACCAGCTGATATTGCTTTTATTTATTTTAAGCAAGAAGCAAAAGTGAAGTTTACAGCTTATGATTATTCAATCTATGGTAGCTTAGACGGCGTAGTTGTAAAAATAAGTGCCGATACTCAAATGGATGATGAAAAGAAAGAAAGTTTTTATAAAATTCATATACAAACTAATCAAAATCATCTAACAAAAGGTGAAAAAGAATTAGCAATAATTCCAGGAATGATTGTAAATGTCGATATATTAACAGGTAAAAAAACTATACTTGATTATATATTAAAACCAATATTAAAAGCAAAACAATACACGTTTACGGAAAGATAAGATGAAAGTTATAGTCTATTCAAATGATATAAATTTTATTGATAGATATTCAAAACTATTAAATGATTATACATATGAAATATTTGATAATTATGATAAATTATATATTGAAGCAAAAAAAAGAAATATTATTATCATAATGAATATTGAAGAATGTCTTGATGATTATTCAGATTTCTATACTCCTTTAGTAGAGGAATTTTCTTATTTAATGATACTTGACCCTACTCCAAACTATGAAAAAGGAAAAAATCTAATTTCCTTAGGAGTTAGAGCTTATGGTAATTCAATGATGGATGATGTTCATATGAAAGATGCAATAAATAGCGTTATTGATGGTAATATATGGCTTTATCCAGAATTTATAAATGAAACAGTTTCTAGAATGGTTTATGAAGTAAATCCAAATACAATTGATCATAAACTTGATATATTAACTTCAAGAGAAAAAGAAGTTGCAAAACTTGTTATAAAAAAACTAACATACTCAGAAATATCTAATCAATTAGATATTACTACTAGAACTGTAAAAGCTCATACAAAAAGTATTTATGAGAAATTTGAAGTTTCAAATAGATTAGCTTTTCTACTTTTATTTAATAGTTAAATCTAAAACTTACACCAAAGTACAATAGATTTAATCATCCTTTCTTTCTATACTTAAGAATAAACAAAAAAAATTACTAATAAGGGGTTCATTATGGCTCAGGTTATTGGAAAAATAAATGATCTAGACGGGTCATTTTTTATAAAAGATACAGAAGGCAATATAAGCGCTGCAAAAATTGGTGATACACTAAATGCAGGTGACGTCCTTCTAGGAAGTGGTTCAAATAATAATAACAATTTTGCAACAGTATTATTAGCAGATAATTCAAAAGCAATTAATATTATTGGAAATGAACAACAATTATTTGATGAAACCATGCTAACATTGGAGTTAAACTCTGATACAGTTGTTTTAGATGAAGAGCTTAATGAATCTTTATTATTAGAATCAACAAATAATATAGTTGAAGAAGAAACAAATAATGAGCAAGCAACATTAACAGTTGAAGAAATTGAAAACTTAGATGCAGCTGCCGCGGGAGATGAAAGCCCAGAAGACACAGAAGTTTTATCAGCTAGATTTGAAGATAGAACAGCCCTTGAAATTGATGTAAATACTGATTTAAGAGATGCAACAAATCAAGATGCTAGTGTTATTACAGATGAAAATGATGCTGATTTTATTGAGCCAATTCCTATTGTTTCAATAAATGCTATAAAAGACGTAGCATATGAAAGTTCAAGTTTCTTTTATAATATAAGAAGTTTTTTCAATGATGAAGAAATAAAAGAATTAACTCAAGAAAACGATACTCTTGAATTTGAAATAATACAAGATGTCTTAGCTAGAACTGATTCTACTGTTACTTTATCTTTAAATTTAGGTGAGGCAGAAGTTGAAGATATAAACTCAATTATCTACACAAACAGTTCAGGAAATATTGTTGTTCTTGATACAGCAGAATTAATTCAAAATTTTGTAGAAAATGCAGATCAAATAACAATACCAGCTGGTTCATTAAGTGCCCCAGCAATTACATTATTTGTTGCTAATGATTCAATATATGAGATTAGTGAAGAATTAAGTTTTAGTATTTCAAGTCCAATTAATTCAACAATTGGAACTGCAATAGCAACGGGTGTTATTCTTGATGATGGAGAAGAACAAGAAGGTGATAAACCAACAGTAAATATCAATGCAACAACTGATACCGCAGTTGAAGGAGAATCAACAGGAATTGTTTTCACAATTTCTCAAACAAATGAAAGTAATTTTGATACATCAGTTGATTTTACTTTAAATATAGATGAATTAGAGAATGAAGATATTTTAAGTATTTCATATACTGATAATACAGGAGCTACAACATTAACAGATCCAGCAGATATTTTAAACTTTATAAACAATGGAGTTACATTAACAATTGGAGCAAATACTTTTGATACTCCAACGGTAACGATTGTACCCGTTGATGATGATATTTATGAAAATGAAGAAAGTTTCTCAGGAAATATTGATTTATCTTCAGGTGAAACAGATGCTATTCTTGGTAATGCTTCTGCTAATGCTAAGATAGTTGATGAAGGAGAAGAACAAGAAGGTGACAAACCTACTGTAAATATTACTGCTACTATAGATGAAGCTACAGAAGGATTAAATGATTCAGTTTTATTTACTATTTCTCAAACAAATGAAAGTAACTTTGATACTTCAGTTGATTTTTTATTAAATATGAATGAATTAGAAAATAAAGATATTGCAAGTATTACCTATACCGATTCAAATGGAACTACTACAATAAGTGATCCTTCCGATATTTTAAATTTTGTAAATAATGGTGTTACTTTAACAATTGCAGCGAATACTTTTGATACTCCTACTATTTCATTATTACCAGTCGATGATAATATTTATGAAATTGAAGAAAATTTTAGTGGAAGTATTACTTTAAGTGTAGGAGAAGTTGACGCTAATCTTGGTGTTAACACTGCCAATGCAAAAATTCTTGATAATGGAGAAGAACAAGAAGGTGATAAACCAACTGTAAATATAGTTGCTACAATAGATACAGCTAAGGAACTTGGATTTAATTATGAACAACAATTTGATTCTATTCAAGAAGAGGCGCAACAAGAAACAGTTCTTTTTACAATTTCTCAAACAAATGAAAGTAATTTTGATACATCAGTTGATTTTTTATTAAATATGGATGAATTGGAAAGTGAAGATATTGCCAGTATTACTTATCAAGATTCTAATGGTAGCACAACAATAACAAATCCAGCAGATATTTTAAACTTTGTAAATAATGGTGTTACTTTAACAATTGCAGCAAATACCTTTGATACACCAACTATTGAACTTACTCCTTATGATGATGATATCCACGAAATTCAAGAAAACTTCTTTGGAACTATATCCTTATCTGCTGGAGAAACTGATGCTATTTTAGGTATTTCTTCAGATAATGCTAGATTCTTAGATGAAGGAAGAAACAACGAAGGCGATAAACCAACAGTATCAATTGCAGCAACAGATGCTTTAGTAGTAGAAGGTGTAGCAAATGATAAAGTCGTATTTGAAATCTCACAAGATAATGTAAGTAACTTTGAAACAAAAGTT
>Ga0193960_1000051_pt1 | contig 48491 bp, 47 predicted proteins | sample FB_3_MG_FD_140338 | JGI IMG/M metagenome (GOLD analysis project Ga0193960, IMG submission 140338) | Microbial mat bacterial communities from the Broadkill River, Lewes, Delaware, United States - FB_3_MG | ecosystem: Environmental > Aquatic > Freshwater > River > Microbial mats | place: USA... | reverse complement strand
CGGTATCGCTGAACCTTCCCCTCTGCTAGATGTTTAAATCCAGCCTTTACTATGTGTCTTGATTTACATTTTTTGCATTCCATACTTGACAATAGCAATTTGTATGCCTATCTTGTCAGTACCATATATTAAATAATATAACTGTATTTAAATAAAAAATTAAAAAAACAGTAACTTTTTGTAACTTTATTTAATGATTTTATCTTGCCCAAGACGATAAAGTGCAAAATCATACTTTAAAGGATCCCTTGGGTCAAACTCTTTAAGTTTTTGGGTAAGTTCAATTGCCGCTTGAAGATCGTAAGTTTTTCGCTGAAGTAGTCCTAGTTTACTTGAAGTGTGAAAAGTATGCGTATCAAGTGGCATGATTAGATCTGCTTTATCTACTCCACTCCATAAGCCCATATCAATAGCATCATGACGTACCATCCAACGCAGATACATCATCCAGCGTTTAAGGGCACCTGCTCCTTTAGTTTTACTTTGTACTTTCGAGAGTAAAAAGCTATAACCTCTTGAGGAGTGAGGATATAAATCTTGAAGTTTTAAAAGAAGAGACTGAACTCCTTGAAGTACATTGTGTTCTTTGTTATAGCCTTGTAAAAAAAGGGTTTGAAGATCTGATTCATAGTAGAGTCGTTTGAGTGCTATAAAAAGAGCTATAAGATCTTCACTTTTCTGAAAACGATAGTAATGTTGCTTTAGTTCTTTTTGTATTTTTTCATCATCTGCACAAAGAAGATCAAAATCAAGGGAATCTAAAAAAGAGACTATAGAGCGTACATTTCCATAAGCAAAAAGGGCACATATCAAAGAGATTCTTTCATCGCTATAACGATGTGCAACAAGAATAGGATCTAGTTTCTCATAAGAGATCTCCCCTTTTTGATTGCGTTTTTGCACCTCTGCATCAAGTTTTGCTTTGAGATCTATATTCATTGGAGATTATATAGCTTTTTACGTTCTGAAGATCCTGCGATATTGAGCTGTTTTCTATATTTTGCAATAGTTCGGCGCACCATCTTTACACCAAATTTCTCTTGAATCAGGTCTAAAAGCTTCATATCACTTAAGGGTTTTACTCTGCTCTCCTCTTTGATAAGCCCGATTAAAAACTCTTTAATAGCTGCATTGGAGACATCTTCATCTATCGCTGTAGTAAAAAACTCTTTCATTGCAAAAACGCCTCGATCACAAGCAATATATTTGTTTGCTATGGCACGAGAAATAGTTGAGGGGTTATGCCCAAACTCATCTGCTAATGTCTTAAGAGTTAAAGGCATAATAGAACCACCTGTAAAAAACTCATACTGATACTCTACGATCATAAGCCCCACTTTATAGAGTGTTGCTTTTCGCATCTCTAAAGCATCTACAAGGCTTTTTGCTTCTTTGATCTTTTGAGAGATAAAATCATGTTCTACACCATACTCATTCTCGATAGTTATGGCCGGATAATAAGCATCATTGAGTTTTACTTCAATAGAGTTTTCTTCATTAAAGTAGATCATAAGGTCTGGAACTATCTGTGCCGAATCTTCTTTAAAGTCTATAGCTGGAGGGTTTTTAAACTTTGAGATCACACGCTTGACTTCACCAAAATACTCTTGATTTGAATAGTCATAAATGTTATCAAGGTTTTGTATGATCTCTATTGCCAGAGGATAAGCTTCATCTGTTATATCAGAGGCATCAAGCTGAAAAAGAAAAGACTCACAAAGATCTTTAGCAGCTATTCCCACAGGATCTATATGTGCAAAACGTTGATGTATCTTTTCAAACTCTTGAAAAGATATTGCATTTTCCTCACAAAAGAGTGTGCTATCGCCTTCATAGTAACCATTTTCATCTAAGTTTTCTACTATAAAAGTAGCGATCTGTTGTGAAAGTGGCGTAGGAAAAAGTGGTGCACCTATCTGTTCATCTAAGATCTCGTATAAAGATCGCTGTTGCACTGTCAATGCTTCGATCTGTTCTGTACGAGAATTGCTCACTGAACCAGAGATCACTCGCTTTGGGATCTTTTTTGCAAACTCCTCTTCGTAACCACTTTTGATCTCTACTACAGGGTTTGCCTCTATAAAAGGTTGCATCGCTTCTCCAAGATCACTCAAGCTTGAATGTAAAATTGGAAGCCAATTACGAAGTGTGTGGGAAAGCTTGTGCTTTGTTTCTACATTTTGACTCTGCCTAAGAACTGCCATCTACATACTGTCCATAAAAGCCTAAAGCTTAAATGTCTCTCCCAAATAGTGTGTTCGGACATCTTCATTTTGTCCTATCTCTTCACTTGTACCACTTGCAAGCAATGAACCTGACTTGATCACATAGGCACGATCACATACATCAAGTGTTTCACGAACATTATGATCGGTAATAAGAACACCTATATCATAAGAGACCAGCTGTTTAATTACATTTTGAATATCCATAACTGCAATTGGATCAACCCCTGCAAAAGGTTCATCAAGAAGTAAAAACTTTGGTTCATTTACAAGCGCTCTTGCTATCTCTACACGCCTACGCTCTCCACCACTTAAGCTGATCCCTTTACGGTAGCGTATAGGTTCTATATTAAACATATCAAGAAGATCTGCTATACGCTTCTCTTGAGACTCTTTATCACTTATGCCAACTTGTGCCGCTACCATAAGGTTATCTTCTACACTTAAGTCTTTAAAGATAGAAGCTTCTTGGGGAAGATAACCGATCCCTTTGAGTGCTCTTTGGTGTAGTGGCATGTGAGAGAGGTTTTCTCCATCAAAAAACACCTCTCCGCCACTTGCTTCAACAAGACCACAGATCATATAAAAGGTAGTTGTCTTTCCTGCACCATTTGGACCTAAAAGACCTACAACCTCTCCACTTTTTACTTCAAGACTCATCCCTTTAACTATCTCGAGATCTTTGATCTTTTTTTGTAAATTTTTTGCTTGTAATGTATGCATCTCTTGTTATTATCCAATCTTTTCTAAACTATATTCTCTTTTATTGTTCTCTTTTTTTTCAATAGAGACCACAACTGTTTCTATACCAGCTGCATCTAAGATATTTTGTAAACTCTCATCTCCCCACTCTACACAGTGAAGTCCCTCTTTTTCAAGCTCTTCTAAAAGTCCCAAAGAGAGAAAATGCTCAAGTCCATGATTATAAATATCGTAGTGATACAGCGTCTGTGCATAGCAGTGTTGGAGTGAAAAAGTGGGTGATGTTACATCCTCTTGAACTCCCAAATGCTTTGCAAGATGTTTTACAAATGTTGTTTTTCCTGCGGCAAGATCACCTTTTAAAATGATCACCCCCTCTTGCATCATAGCTAAAAGAGCCTCTATCACTCTGTCTATATCTTCTAAACCTACTTCAAAGTGTTTCATAGCTTATTGGATACTTGTATGATCTCTTTGAGTTTTGCTTTTGCTCGACCTTTGAGTATAGCCTCTCTTGCCATCTCGATCCCATCAGCAATACATGCAACTTTTTTATCTACCATTAAAGCAGCACCTGCATTTAATAAAACAATGTCTCTTTGGGCATCTGTAGCTGTATTATCAAAAATATTATAGAGGATCTTTGCATTCTCTTGTCCATCACCCCCTATAATAGCCTTAAGTGGTGCTTTTTTGATCCCATATTCCTCAGGGTCTATCTCAAAGTCATGCATCTTACCATCTATAAGTTGTGAAGCATAAGTTACTCCCGAAAGGCTAATCTCATCCATCCCCTCCTCTGAACTTACAACTAATGCTGAAGTCGCACCATTGAGTTCTAAAGCTTTGGCAATTTTAGGAACAAAATCTTTACTAAAAACACCTAAAAGACTTTTTTGTACTCCAGCAGGATTTGTTAAAGGTCCTAAAATATTAAAGATAGTTTTATCAGGTATCATTTTTCTTACAGGCATAATAAACTTCATAGCAGGGTGGTGGTTTTGTGCAAACATAAAAGTAAAACCACACTCATTTAAAAGCTTTGCATTTTGTTCAATACTCAGATCAAGGCGTACACCAAGAGACTCAAACATATCTGCACTCCCCGATTTGCTTGTAACAGAGCGACTCCCATGTTTTGCTACACTACAACCGCACGCACTTGCTACCAACGCAACAGTTGAAGAGATATTGAAACTGCCTATTTTATCGCCTCCAGTTCCTACGATATCAATAGACTTTTGACGAAGCTCTTGTGTAATAGGAAGTGCTATAGCATGTGTACGCATCACCTCTGCTGCTGCAGCGATTACTTCAAATGGAGTGGAAGCATCCAGTTTAAGGTCTAATAAGAACTGATGCATCTGCTCTGCATTCATATCCCCTTCAAACAGATGGGAAAACTCTGTTTTTGCCTCTTCGTAATGGATCATGCTATCTCCTTAATATATTCATGTTGTAAAGACTTTGGTGTAGATTTAGTTGTAGGGATCTGTAACACTTCATACTTTTTAACGTGTTCTAGATAATTTATAGTGATAATAGATCCTATCTCTACATTTTTACTCGCTTTTGCTACAACATCATTGATGAGTACTACTCCATTGTGTATCATATCTTGTGCAATAGAGCGCCTTTTAGTGATATTTACTGCATTTAAAAACTTATCGATTCTCATTATGGAAAACTCTTTTTTTTTAATTTTTATTGTAGGGTAAAGAAACTGAAAAGAATGTAAGATATAAGAAATTTCAAAAAAGTTGGAACATTATTTGCGTATTTGATAATTTTATCAAATTATGAGTTATGGTTTAAAAATAAACAGTTTTTCTAGCAAATTAAAATATTTTTGGTATATAATAGTTCCCATCATTATATTTTATAATAATTAAGGAATGAAAAAATGGCAGAAGAAACTCCTTACCTATCGGGAAAACAGATCAAACTCAATAAAATGAAATCTATTCTTAGCCGTACTGATCTACGGGGTAATATAGAGTATTGTAACAAGTACTTTATAGAGATCAGCGGTTATACAGAACAAGAACTTATAGGTTCTCCTCATAATATTATTCGCCATCCTGAGATGCCAAGAGTTATCTTTAAAATGATGTGGGATAGACTCAAACAACACAAAGATATTCTTGCAGTAGTTAAAAATAGAGCAAAAAATGGGGATCATTACTGGGTAACAACACTTTTTGAAACAAAATACAATCCTATTGATAAACGTCCAGAAGGGTATCTTGCACTTCGTCGTGCAGCACCAGAAAATGCTATTAGAGAGATGGAAGCTTTATACAAAAAACTTTTAGAGATTGAAAAACAAAAAGGTATGAGTGCTTCTGAATCATACCTTTTAGAGTTTTTAGCTAAAAAAGGGAAAGACTACGATACTTACATTCATGATGTTGTAGAGTATAAAGGTTTAGTAGCAAGCTTCTTTAATGCAATGCGTAAAATGTTTACTTAAGAGGAAAAACCACTTTTAAAATTCTCTTTTTCTATTACGATCTTTTTTTGCTTCTCTTTTCTTTTGGGATCCTTTTCAACAAAAATCTTTTTTCGTGTAACTGGATCCATCTCTGTATAATACATCACTGCTGAATAGGTTCCAGGTGTAGGGGTAAACACTTGGGCTTGTTCTGGATTCATCTTAAGCTCATCGCGCGTAAAACGTTTGAGTTCATGCATATCTTTTTCACTACAACCCGGATGGGCCGCTATAAGGTAGTAAGTTAAAAACTGCTTTTTCCCCTCTTCTTTATTGAGTTTGTCATACATCTTTTTAAACTCGACTAACTCACCCTTACCTGGTTTTCCCATAAGTTCTAGTACATGTTGCTGTGTATGTTCTGGTGCAACTTTCATCTGCCCAGATATATGATGACGCACCATCTCTTTGAGATAGGTGTAGCCATGTTTTTTATCTGCATTGATCAAGTCATAACGTACACCCGATGCCACAAAAGCATGGCGCACACCCTCCACTTTTCTTACTTGACGTAAAAGTTCTATATTTCGACTATGATCAACTTTCATTGACTTACAAAGATGAGAAGCATCGACACAGCGCTGGTGATCACAAGTACCAAGCTTGAGTTTTTTGTTACACTCATAACCATACATATTTGCAGTTGGTCCACCTACATCACTTATTACACCTTTATAGTCTCTATAACTATTGAACTCTTTTGCCTCTTGTAAAATATTCTCCTCGGAACGAGTACGGATAGTACGTCCCTGATGTACACCAATGGCACAAAAGTTACACTCTCCCCAACAGCCATGATGTGTCATTATAGAAAATTTGATCGTCTCAAGACACTTGACTTTGCCCTCTTTTGCATGGTATGGGTGTAATTCTCTTGTATATGGAAGTTTCGCATTAGCATCCATCTCCTCTTCACTTAAGTAATCACAAGGGGGATTTTGTATCAAATAACGAGTATCTACTTTTTGGCAAAGTCCTTGCGCACTTATAGGATCATTATTATCATAAAAACTCTCAAAAAGATCGATATATTTCTCTTTGTTTTTTAGACATTCATCATGTGAGGGAAGTTGTAAGTACTCCTTTTTTGGCTCTTTAGAGATGTAGCATACACCTCGCACATTATGCCACTCTTGCCCCTGATCCATTGCATGTGTTAACTCCCAAAGTGCTATCTCTCCCATTCCATAGATCAATACATCTGCTTTTGCATCAAATAAGATAGGTTTTTTAAGCTTATTTGACCAATAATCATAATGACTCACCCGACGCAAACTCGCTTCTATACCACCTAAGACTATAGGAACAGTATTTTTAAAAAAACGTCGAATAAGATTTGTGTAGACTAAAGTAGCACGGTCTGGTCGCTTATTATTTTTCCCTCCAGGTGTATAATCATCAGAGTTACGAAACTTTTTTGTAGCAGTATAATTACTAACCATACTATCTACACTGCCTCCACTAACACCCCAATAAAGACGTGGCTCTCCTAAACGGGCAATATCTTGATCGCTTTTTATATCAGGCTGTCCAATGATCCCAACTTTATATCCCATTCGTTCGAGCATTCGACCTACAACCGCTACACCGATAAAAGGGGAGTCAATATAGGCATCTCCACTTACTAAGATCACATCACACTGCTTCCAACCTCTTGCTTGCATATCACTACGAGTAGTAGGGAGAAAATCTTTAGAAGTAAATTGTTTTGTTTCTTTGTTTGGAGCTTGTTTTTTGTTTCGTCTGCCCACGCTTTTACCTTTTTTTCTTTACTATTTGAAAATTTTATATCAGTGTAATATTAAGTGTATAATAATACTTCACTATACCAAAAGAAGAGATTACAAATGAGTTACCCTTATGAAAATTTAGAAAACTTTACAATACCTACACTTTGGGAAAGAAGTGTAAGACTCTATGGCAACAACCCAGCACTTGGATGGGTAGGAGAAGAAGCCATGAGTTATGAGACAATGGCACAAAAAGTTTCACAGATGTGCGAACTCCTAAAAAGTCACGGTATTCATAAAGGTGACAAAGTTCTTCTGTTGAGTGAAAATATGCCTCACTGGGCTGTGGCTTATATGAGTATCGTATCTATTGGAGCGGTTGTTGTGCCTGTTTTAGTCGATTTTCACACTTCAGAAATACACCATATTATTAAACATTCAGAGGCAAAAGCGGTCTTTGTCTCTGAAAAACATCAAAGTACCATAGAAGAGTGCGAAGATGCTAAACTTGAGTTTGTTGTAAACCTTGAGAGTTTAGAGCTTATTGAAAAGTTAAGTAATGCAAGCTATCTTTCGCAGCTCAAACAAAAAATGAAAGAGAAGCTGCATAAACACGAAGATAGCCCTTTAAAAGAAGATGATCTCTGTGCAATTATTTACACCTCTGGAACTACAGGAAGTTCAAAAGGGGTTATGCTTACACACAAAAATATTGTAACAAATGCGATGAGCTCTTTTTCTGTTTTAGAGATAGTTCCAGATGATATATTTCTCTCTGTGTTACCTTTAGCACACACTTTTGAGTGTACGGTTGGACTTTTTGTTCCATTACTTCATGGCAGCAGTGTGTATTATGTCCAAAAAACTCCTACGCCAACAGTGCTTCTCAAAGCATTTGCGATTGTAAAACCAACTATGATGTTGAGTGTTCCGCTTATTATTGAAAAGATCTATAAAAATAAGATCCTTAGTAAGTTTAATGGAACTTTTGCCACAAAACACCTCTATAAACTTCCATATGTTCGTAAAAAACTCAATAAAGTAGCAGGAAAAAAACTCCTTGAAAGCTTTGGAGGCAGAATACGCTTTTTTGGGATCGGAGGTGCACCCCTCTCCCCTTTTGTTGAACAGTTTTTACTCGAAGCGGAATTTCCTTATGTTGTAGGGTATGGTTTGACTGAAACTGCACCACTTCTAGCCGGAACCCCTTTAGCAAGTAAAAGAAAACTTAGCTCAACAGGACCTGCTATCTATGGTGTAACTCTTAAGATAAAGGATCCAGATAGCCATGGTGAGGGGGAAATCTGTGCTAAATCTCCAAGTGTCATGTTAGGGTATTATAAAGATACAGAAAAAACCAAAGAGGTTTTTGACGAGGATGGTTGGTTTTTGACAGGAGACCTAGGGCATATTGATGAGGAGGGATACCTTTTTATCTCTGGGAGAAGTAAAAACGTCATCATTAGTGCAAGTGGAGAAAATATCTACCCCGAACAGATCGAATCAGTCATCAACCAACATGAGCTAGTAGCCGATGTTTTAGTGATGGAGTTAGAGGGCAAAGTGGTAGCACGTGTACATTTTGATCAAGAGCTTTTAGATGAAAAACTCCATACTCATGGTATTGCAGACTCACAAGCACAAAAAGAGATCTCTAAGCTTTTAGAGCAGATACGCCAAGAGGTAAATGAACAACTCTCTTCGTTTAGTAAAGTGAGTCGTTTTATACACCAAAGAGAAGCATTTGTCAAAACACCTACAAAAAAAATCAAACGCTATCTTTATACAAATTAGGACTATAAGTATGAAAAGTTTAGAGAAAGTACTGCATAAAGATGAAACGATTTTGGTACATGCAGAGATCTCTAAAACCTTTTACAATGGCATAGTAGCTCTTTATGCTTTAGGGATTTTACTTCTTTTTATCGGTTATGAATATGAGATCGGAGTGATCGGTCTTGTTTTGATCTTGCGCACCTTTTATGTTCATATACAGGAGATAAAAGAGAAGCGTTCCTACAATGCTCTTTTAACACAAAAACGTCTTGTTATTCTCAAAGGGCATAAAACTCCTGAGATCTTTCCGATAGAACTTCAAGAGATCAGAACAATCTATATAAAACCAATTACAGAAACCTTCCAAAAGATTTTAGATGTAGGGACACTTGAAGTGATTACAATCTCTGGAGGCAGATACGTGATAAAAAATATCAAAAAACCCTACTTATATCATAAGGCAATTATTGGAGATATTGTAAGTGCCAATAAATATAGTAGCGCACCAAACACACATAAGGCAGAAAAAAAATGAAAAAAAGTTATATATTTCTAGTTTTACTCTTCATACATTCACTCTGCTTTGCGTGGGAAGAAAAGAGGAGTCTCAATACTCTATTTCAAAAAGAGTACCCACATAGCACTTTTGTTCTTTACGATCTTCATACAAATAAAATGATTGGCTACAATCACTCTCGTGCACAACAAAGATATATTCCCGCTTCAACATTTAAAATAGCTCACTCACTCATTGGGCTTTCCTATGGTGCGATAAAAAATGTTGATGAGACACTTCCATATAAAGGGGAGGAGAAACCTCTTATACAAGCATGGAAAGCTGATATGTCTCTTCGCGAAGCAATCGCTATCTCTAATGTTGCAATCTATCAAGAGTTGGCACGTCGTATAGGTTTGCAAAATATGAAAAAAGGACTTAAAAAACTTCAATACGGCAATCAAAAGACAAGTGATCTGCTTGAGAGATTTTGGCTTGATGGACCACTAAAGATCAGTGCTTTAGAACAGATCGATTTTTTAACAAAACTTGCCACTACTACTTTAGAGATACCAAAACATTTACAAACAGAGGTACAAGAGATTCTCTTATTAGAAGAGACAGTAAAATGGAAACTTTATGGAAAAACTGGTTGGCAAAATGCTCCAAACTCAGGAGTTGGCTGGTTTGTGGGGTGGATAAACAAAGAGAGTAAGATCTCTTTGTTTGCTCTTAATCTCGATATAAAACAACCTGCTGATGCCACACAAAGAATACGACTTGTCAAAGAGAGTCTCAAACAACTCGGTTATATCTAAGTGTGTAACATTTTTTAAAAGGTGATCACTTTTACACGATCACCTTGAAGTGCTTCTGTAAGCATCTCTCCTGTATGGATAAGATCTACCCCCAGATTACGCAATATATCTGAAACACCATACTCCTCTGCACATACAATACATGCATTAAAAGAAACCCCTGTGTTTTTTACCACAAGCATACGCTCTTGTAACTCTTTATTTTCTGCCAAAAGTTTAGCTGAAGGTCCCCAGATCATAATAGTAGCTTCATCCCAATATTTTCTCTCGAGCATCACTGAACCATAAAGAAGCACAAGTTTTTTTGCAACTTCTGCCTCACCACTCGACCATACAATAAGAAGTTCATTTTTCATCTCGATACAAGTCCTTATTTATAACAATAAATTTAAAATTGTGGCTGTAAGAAAGGGATCACTTGTTTTTTACGGCTTAAAACACCATCAAGCCATACTTCACCATCTTGAAGTTTCGTATTAAATGCAGTTTCCACTTTACTTGCATCATCACTTATACATAGAAGTTGAGATCCCTCTTTCATAATATCTGTAAGTAAAATGAGTATTGTATGTAAAGAGTTTTCCTCTTTCATCGCTTGCATATCTGCTACAAGCTCTTTTTTACGACTATCAAGAGCTGAGATATCTACCATCTCCATCTGTCCTACTCCCACTTTTGTGCCATTCATATCAAACTCTTTGTAATCACGTGTATTAAGATTACGTGCAGAAGCTCCATCAATTGCAGATTTTGCGATAAACATCTCCATCGCAAGTGCTTTATAATCTTCTATACCTGCAATCACAGCTAACTCTTTTACCGCTTTTGTATCTATTTTTGTACATGTTGGCGATTTAAAAATTACTGTGTCTGAGAGGATAGCACACATCATCATCGCTGCAATATCTTTAGGGATCTCAACTTTGTGGTAGTCATACATCTCTTTAATAACTGTGTTTGAACACCCAATTGGGCGGATCCAACACTCTAAAGGTGTGTCTGTAGTAAGATCTCCTAACTTATGGTGATCTACTATTCCTAAAATTGTTGCTTCTTTAATATCTTTGGGTGCTTGTGCAAGATCAGAAAAATCAACAAGATATACCTGTTCTCCTGCATAAGAAGTTTTAAGTTCAGGTGCTTTACCTTCAAATCTGTCTAAAATAAATTGTGTTTCAGGTGAGATCTCCCCTTGACGCGTAGGAATCGTCTCTTCGCCAAGTTCATTTTTGAGATAAGAGAGTGCGATTGCTCCAACAATAGAGTCAGAGTCTGGATTCGTGTGACCAAATACGTATGTTGCCATTATCAAACCTTTTAATTTTTTTTGCAATTATACTCAGTTATATTTAGAATCTTCTAAGAACTAAAGAGTAGACTTCAATCGAAGTTTTAGCTTCTTTTTGTTAGTATAATCGCTTTTTAGTACAACAAAACAAAAATAAAGGGATAGAGTGTTTGTAAAAATCTTAAGCTTACTTCTTTTTTCACTTACACTGTATGCTAAAGATACGATCCCTGAAGTTATTTATGTCGATTCTGACACAATATATCTCTCAGATATTAATAATTCTATACAACAAGACCTTCATCTTTATACTATTGATGCCTCCCGTTACTCTTTACGTATAGAAGCAAAAGAGCTTCTTAATGATCTAAAAAAACATGGATTTAACACCTATAATACACAAAGTCGTTTTATAAACTTTATCAAAAAAAGTCCCATAGACACTACAAAAATCCAAAAAGCTATAAAAGAGTATTATCTAAAGTACTATAAAACTCTTGAGATCAAACAAATAGAGGTCTATCCTAGAACTTATATAGATAAACTTCCACAAAAATATACTGTCAACCTACAAAGAAAAAACTATTTAGACAATGACGGTATTGTCTCTATAGAGACTCTAGATAATAAAAAGATCTTTTTTGACTATACGATTTTTGCGAGTATAGAGACTTTTACAACAAGAAAAAAAGTGCAAAGAAGAGAAGAACTCAACGGTTTTAATACACAAAAAGCACGCCAGTCTTTTGGTAAGTATAGAGCCAAACCGATTGAGTCACTCACATCTCCTACTCTACAAGCAAAAAGAACACTTCGTACAAATGAGCTTTTAAATGAACGCAATGTAGAGGGGCTTGATCTCATTAAAAGAGGTACAAGACTTAATGTCACAATGCAAAATGGTGCTATGAGTATCATTTTTAGTGCAAAAGCCTTACAAAATGGAAAACTAAACGATATAATTTCAGTACAAAATAACAATAAAAAAGTGTTTCGTGCACGTGTTATAGGGATTAATAGAGTGGAGATCATACAAAAATGAAAAAAATAGTTGTGGCTATTAGTGGGGCGAGTGGAGCGAACCTTGGGCTCAAAGCACTCCAGCATCTTCCTGATTCTATAGAAAAACATGTAGTGATTTCACAGAGCGCGCATATAGTACTCGATAAAGAGATGCAAATAACCCAACACACTAATGATACAATCTCTGCAAGTATTGCATCTGGATCTTTTGGAGTTGATGCGATGCTGATTGCTCCATGCAGTATGAACACTTTGGCAAAAATTGCCTGCGGTATCTCTGACAATCTTATTACACGCTGTGCAAGTGTTATGATAAAAGAACAAAAAAAACTTATCTTAGCACCAAGAGAGATGCCCTTTTCTGCCATTGCCTTAGAAAACATGCACAAACTAGCAAGTTTAGGAGTTCTTATAGCACCTCCTGTTATGGGTTATTACTCTGGACAACAAAACCTTGAGGAGATGGAAGATTTTATCATTGGAAAATGGTTTGATCTTCTAGGAATCGAAAATCAGCTTTATAAAAGATGGGAATAATATTGAATAAAAAAATAGCACTCTATCCAGGAACTTTTGACCCTATTACAAATGGGCACTTTGATATCATTGAACGAGCTTTACACCTTTTTGATGAAGTGATTGTCGCTGTTGCAATTTCACAAGATAAAAAACCTATGTTTACACTCGATGAACGTATAGAGATGGTACAAGCCGCTATAGAACCTCTCAAAGGTGCAAAAGTTGTTGGCTTTGACAACCTGACTGTAGAACTTGCCGCAAAACATAATGCCCATATACTTATTCGCGGTTTACGTGCTGTAAGTGATTTTGAATATGAACTCCAACTTGGTTACCTGAACAACTCACTTGATCCACAAATAGAAACTGTCTATCTTATGCCTAAACTCAAACACGCATTTATCAGTTCTTCTATTGTACGTAACCTTTTAAAGTTTAATGCAAAAACACAACACCTCCTTCCAAAAGAGGTACAAGAGATCATAGGAAGTATGGATTCATGTACATTGCAATAGAAGGGATAGATACTGCTGGTAAAAGTACTCAAATAGCAAGATTAAAAGAACATTTTAGTGAGGCTATTGTAACTAAAGAACCGGGTGCTACTGCTATAGGTAAAGAGATTCGTTCTTTAGTACTCAATGCAAAAGCAAAAAGTGCAAAAGCGGAGTTTTTGCTCTTTTTAGCAGATCGTGCAGAACATATAAAAGAGGTGATAGAACCAAATATCAATAATAAGATGATTATCTCTGATCGAAGTGCTGTAAGCGGTGTAGCTTATGCACTTGTCAAAGGAGAGATCCAAGAGCGTGAACTTATCGATTTTAACCATTTTGCCACAAATAAGATCTACCCACAAAAGGTATTTTTACTTCGTCTGACAAAAGAGGAACTTGAATATAGACTCTCACAAAAAGAGCTTGATGGAATAGAGCTTCGCGGGAGTGAGTATCTTTTAAAAATTCAAGAGGCTATTATAGAAGCGGCTAAGCTTTTAAACCTTGAGCTAATACTTATAGATGCTACACAAGACAGAGAAATCATCACACAAGAGATTTTAAAAAATATTCATTAGTCTTATTTTAAAATATAATACACCCATAGAGAAAATGGGTGTATTATCGTTAAGGAATTAGGAATAAAACCGCCCCCAATGGAGGCAGGCTTTTATTGAGAGATTTGTAAGAGTAGTTCTTAGAAATTAAGTGTAGCTACGATACGAACGATGTCATTTTCATATGTTCCATAGTCAACACCACCAGGTACATAAGTTTTATCTACATTGATATACATTGCTGCAATATTAACATCTTTCACTTTTGTTTTGAATACAACATCAATTTCACTTACATCAATATCATCTTGAACATAGTTTTGTGCTATATAACCCATAGAAGCAGGTCCACCGATATTTGCATTTGGATTAATGTTGTCTTTGTTTTGACCAACATCATACGAACCATACGATACAGCTAAAGTACCAACACTACCAAAGTTAGCACTTGCTCCAACTTTAAATGAAGTTGTATCAGGCTGTGCCGCTACCATACCATCACTAAAGATCGATGCAGTTGGGAGTTTTGTTTTCTTGTAGTTTGTTGCTGTATTTGCTACAGGAACATTTCCTTCTGAAATCGTAGAAAACGCAGCATATGCACCAAACATACCCATAGAGATACTTGCTTTTGCAGCAATAGCAGTTGTCATATCTGTTTCACTACCTAAACCTTCAAGAACACTTTTAGTTTCACCTTGAACACCAACTCCTGCTGCAATTAATTGTAAATCTGCTTTACTAATTGCTCCCATATCTTTAGCACCTGCATCAGCTTGTAACCAAAATGCATTTGCTACCTCTGGCATATGGTAGAACCATGCTTGTACTGGCATAAAACTAACACTTTTATTAACAGCACCTATAGCAATTGCACCACCTCTTGTACTAAGATCAACATTTCCATCACCATCAAGGTCTTGGTTATATTGCATATATCCATAATATCTATCTGTAGCACCAAATACTTGCGGTGCTGCTAAAATATTTTGGTTTGCACCATTTCCTTTTGCAACCCAAGCTGCTACTAATGTAGTATCTGGTAAATCAGTATTAACAGCTACTAATGCCTCAAAAGAGTTAGAAGTTGCATTCCATTTCTCTGTATACGCAAGAGGAGTATTTAACTCTTGACGCCCCAATTTCACATTTGTATTTTCCCCTAATTTATAATTAATAAATACTTCATGAAACCAAAATGGTTGAGGAGAAGTTCCTGTACCTGTTGCTGAACCATCTACCCAGTTAGAACGTGTTGTTTCAGTTCCCACAACATGCCCCTCTAGCCCCATAGTAGTTACACCATTTAGTGCTACACCATAACTAAGGTGATCATTAATACTTCCAGCAGCTTTTAATTGTACACCTAAATTTCCCCATTCATTACCTTCTACACGAAATAGACCTGCATCATCAATTCCACTATGATCCATTGTTTGGTACCATAGTTTTACATGTCCACTTACTTTCATATCATCAGCAGCATAAAGACCAGTTGATAGAGCTAATGCAGCTACAAGACTTAGTTTACTTAGTTTCATTCGTACTCCTTACGATTCTTCAAAAAAATATGTTCCCAGATAATTTAAACTTATCTAAGTACTAGGAGCAATTATTAGGTATATATTCTTAATAGTAACTTAATAATCATAAAAAACTATTATATTTGTAAAAATTTTAACATAAGTATTACAAATTTATCACATTCATAAAAGTCCCTATTTATGGTAATATCACAAAAATATCACATTTTATTTTAAAACTTATAACTATAATAAAATTAACAAATACTTTAGTTTATAAATTAGTTTATCTTTTTATGAAATACTCTTGTAAAATCAAAATATAAGTTTCTTTTTGTCTTATTGCTTTCAGAATGATCTGTTAAAATTACACAAATAAATATAGAAGAAGGTTTTACACCATGCTTATTCCCCCTACTCTACTCAAAGATAAAAAAATACTTCTAGGTGTTAGTGGTTCTATTGCTATTTATAAATCTCTTGAACTTGTGCGAATGTTTGTTAAAGCTGGTGCAGAGGTTCGTGTTGTAATGAGTGAGAGTGCTAAAAAATTTGTTACACCTCTTACCTTTGAGACGCTTAGTTCAAATAAAGTTCTTGATGATACAAATGAGTCATGGAGTGATGATCACAATCATATTAAAACAACACAGTGGGCAGATCTCTTTGTTATAGCACCTGCAACAGCCAATACAATAGCAAAACTTGCTAATGCTATTGCAGATACAATGCTAACGCAGTGTGCTTTAGCGTATAATGCAACAATAGTTCTTGCACCTTCTGCAAATACCAATATGCTTCAACACCCAATCTCGCAAGCAAACTTAAAAATGCTTGGTGTTGCAAACTACTCTTTAGTAGATACACAGACAAAAGAACTTGCCTGTAAAACAACAGGTGATGGAGCTATGGCAGAGGTAAGAGATATCTTTTGGCACAGTGTGCGTACACTCCTGAAAGATGACTTTTGGGAAGAGAGACGTGTGATTGTAACAGGGGGAGGAACAATTGAGAAGATCGATGATGTACGCTATCTCTCAAACTTCTCAAGCGGTAAAATGGCTTCAGCTCTTGCAACAGCTCTATATTGCAAAGGGGCAGATGTCAACCTGATCGCTACACGCTTTGATAGTGAGCTTCCAAATGAAATGCACACACTTCACGTAGAGGACTCTGCAGAGATGATGGAGTATCTTAGAGACTCAATTCGTATTGCAAAAAAGGGAAAACTCTCTAAAGCAACGCTTATGCGTGATGAGCATATTCATCTGATCCAAAAAAAGCCTTACCTTTTTATGGCAGCGGCTGTGAGTGATTATGTTCCTGAATTTCCACAAAGTGGTAAACTCAAAAAAGAGCTTCTTGGGGAGAATTTTGATCTTAAACTTACAAAAAATACCGATCTGCTCTCTTCTATAGATAAAGAGGGGATCACAACTGTCGGGTTCAAAGCAGAGATGGATCCTACAAATGCAACACACCATGCCAATGAGATGCTCAAAACAAAACATATAGATGCGGTATGTATGAACCTACTCAAAGATGCTTCAAGTTTTGGGTCTGATACAAATGAGATCGAGTTTATTACAAAAGAGGCAAACTCTTTACTTCAAAGCGATTCAAAACTTGCTATCTCATTTAAGATACTTGAGCATGCAAAAGAGTTATGAATTTTTCACTCTCTGCACTGAGTGCGATTACACAACTCATCAGTAGTAATCCAAAAGAGGCACAAACACTTCTTAAACTCTCCTCTGTAGATATTTTAAAGTCTCTAGGATCTCATAGATACACCATAGATCTTGGAGGCAAAATACTCAATGCAACAAGCCAACAAACACTTACAGAGGGGAAAAGGTACTGGGCAGAACTGACACAAAGCTCTTCAAAACTCCCTCAACTCTCTAAAATGATCTCTATGCCCTTAATGATGCAAAATTTTTCAGACCAAGATTTTCACTATACACTTAAAACAATGCAAACGCTTTTAGAGACAAAAGCACCTATGCAAGAGAGCAAACATCTTCTACTTGATAAGATGATACAAGCCGCAAGTAAAGAGGAGTTTAACCATCTCTCAACACTTCTTCTTTCATTACATCATAACGTATTGACTTTACCTCTTATTTTTGATCATACATTTGCTCTATTACAATTAAAAAAACGATACAATAAGAGTTCAAAAACAATTTTTTTAGAATTTTATGCTGCTTTAGAACATCTTGGTCCTATTTCAGGACTTATCTCGTACAAAGAGCATACAATATCACTAACTCTTAATGTCGTTTACAAAAGAACAAAACAATTTTTGGAAGATACTATGCATACTTTTTCTTACCCTCTTACTATAGAACTTAATGAATCAATACACCCCCTTTATAACAATAGTACAAACTCTCTTTTGGACCTGAGTATATGAATCGAGCACGTCATGTAGCTATTATTATGGATGGCAATGGTCGTTGGGCTGAACATAAAAACCTTAAACGTGTCAAAGGGCATGAAGCTGGGGCTAAAACAGTACAAGAGATCACAGAATATTGTGCAAAAGAGGAGAGCATAGAGCGCTTAACGCTGTACGCTTTTTCTACAGAAAATTGGAAACGCCCTCGCCTTGAAGTTGAATATCTCATGAAACTACTAGAGAAGTATCTACACAATGAGCTAGACAATTATGTGCAAAACAATATTAAATTTGAAGTGATTGGAGATATTCGCGCTTTTTCAAAATCGTTGCAAAAGCTCCTACAAGAGCTCCAAGACAAAACGGCTCATTGTGATGCTCTTGTACAATCACTTGCGCTCAATTATGGTGCAAAAGATGAGATCTTACGCGCTCTTAATAAGGTAAAAAAATATGAAGGGGAGATCACTGAAGAGATCTTTGCCAATGCACTTGATTGTAAAAGTGATGTCGATCTACTCATCCGTACAGGAGGCGATAAACGTCTCTCAAATTTTTTACTTTGGCAAAATGCTTATGCAGAACTCTTCTTTACCGATACACTCTGGCCCGATTTCTCAGCACAGGAGCTAGAGAAGATCATTAAAGATTTTAAAAAAATAGAACGTCGCTTTGGAGGATTAAAATGACAGAACTGTTACTTAGCTTTCTTTTTGGAACCCTTTTGGGGTCTTTTTTAAACGTGGTGATACTCCGTATCCCTAAAGATGAGAGTGTTGTATTTGGATCCTCTTACTGTTATGCATGTAGTAATAAACTTAAACCTTGGCATAATATTCCCCTACTTTCGTGGATCTTTTTAGGTGGTAAATGTGGTTTTTGTAAAACAAAAATCTCTGTGCAGTACCCTGTTATTGAACTTCTCTCTGGGATCATTTTTGTTCTTGTTGCATCAAAGTTTGGGATCTCTACGGCAAGCTTTTTTATAGCTATGAGTTTTTTAATGCTTTTAGCTCTCTCGATGATTGATTTTCGCTATAAAATGGTACCTGATAGCCTCAACCTACTCGCAATACTTTTTGCAGTTCTTGGTGCATGGAGTTTTACAGAAGTACTTGAAAATCTTAAAAATGCGTTTTTATTTGCAGGAGGTTTTACTCTCTTACGCTTTGCTCTATCATACTATCTAACAGCAAAAGTACATCATGAAGCAAAAAAAACTGTTACAGTGTGGAGTAAGAACTACCATACCTACCCTTTTATAGAAGCAATGGGTGAAGGAGACATTATGGTTGCGGCAACTATGGGAGCACTGCTTGGCGTACCTTTAACACTAGCGGCTATCTTTTTATCTGCCCTTCTTGCACTCCCTGTGATGCTCGCTCTTCGTAATAGAAGTGCAGAAGAACAACGTGTTCCTTTTGTTCCATTTTTAGCCTTGGCTACACTGATTGTAATGATTTTTGATACTCCTATTTTAGACTATATTAAGGCAAGCTACTAGGTATGCACAAACTTCGTCAGTACATTATCCACCATTTTTCTATACTTTTTGTATCGATGTTCTTGCCCCTTTTCGCAATTGCATCGGTAATATTTTTGATCAAACTTGCCACCTATACAGCAGTGATCCAACTCAGTATCTGGGAGATGACACAACTCTATCTTTTTACACTTCCTGAGATCTTGTTTTATACACTCCCTATTACATTTTTTGTAGCAGCTACCCTAACTCTTTTTCGCTTTTCAACTGATAATGAGATCATTGTACTTTTCTCTTTAGGGATCCATCCTAAATTTTTACTCCATATCTTTTTAAAACCAGCTCTTATTCTCTCAACACTTTTGGCTTTTAATTTTTTCGTTGTCATTCCTCATGCAAAAACACTTTCAGGAAATATGGTCAACTATAAAAAAGGGGAAGCAAAATTCAACCTCTCTGCTTCAGAATTTGGGCATAGCTTTGGCGATTGGCTTCTTTATATTGGTTCACAAAAGTCTGAGAGGATCTATGGGGATATCTTCTTATTTAATAAAAACCAAGAAGAGGAGATCCTCATAAGTGCCAAAGAGGCAAAAGTGATCAATGATAATGGGATCTTACGCCTTAAACTTTTAGATGGGGAGGGCTATAGTTACTCCAAAGAGAAATTTACACAGATCGATTTTGAGACAATGTATATTAATGATACTATCGCTACAAAGATCAAACCCTATAAAGGGATTCTTGATTATTGGTTATCTTTAGATCGAAGCGATAAAAAGAAAAGTAAATTTATCACCAATACTCTGCTGAGTCTTTTTCCTTTACTGTGTCTGTTTTTAGTTCTTAGTATAGGTATTATCCATGCTCGTCACCAAAAGTCAAAGATCTATCTCTATCTTTTTTTAGGGATTGTACTCTATTATGGATCTACAATCGGTATACAAAAATCTTTAGGGTTTTGGACTATTCTTACGATCTCGTCTGTATGGCTTCTTCTCACGTACACAATGTATAGAAAAATGATAGTCGCAAGATTTTAAAATGAGAGTTGCTCTAAAAATAGCCTATAACGGTACGAGTTATTTAGGTTCTCAAACACAAAAAGGGACAAAAAATACTATTCTAGGACAAATAGAGCATCTCCTTTGCCTCTTAGGGATCCAACAAAAACTTCAAGCAAGCGGAAGAACTGATAAAGGGGTTCATGCAACAGGACAGATCTGTCACTTAGACCTTCCCCCTTTTTGGAATGATCTTGCAAAACTCCAACGTGTACTCAATGAGATGCTTCCCTCTTCAATCTCTATTCGTAAGGTCTTAAGAGTTGATGATGATTTTCATGCACGATACAGCGCAAAAAAAAGGCTCTATCGCTATATTATAAAAGAGGGAGACTCTAACCCTTTTGAGGAGCAGTTTGTAACTTTTACCCCCTCTTTAAACTACAGGGAACTTGAACAAAATATACAGCTTTTTAAAGGGACACACGATTTTAGCTTATTTATGAAAAGTGGAAGTAAGACCACAACAAATGAGCGAACAATATATAAAGCTTTTACATATAGATATAAAAACTACACTATTTTATACTTTCAAGCAAACGGTTTTTTGCGTTCACAAATACGCTTAATGGTTGGTGCCCTCTTGCAACACGATGCAAAAAAGATCCAAGAGATGCTTCAAAACACTCAAAAACATAAAACAAAACCTGCACCAAGTAATGGACTTTATCTAGCTAAAATATCTTACTAGATCTCTGTATATTTTATTTTTCCTTATGCAAAATTCACTACAATAAAGATCTACTTTAAAACAAAGCGATTGTAACTATGCTAGAAAATATTGAACTCCCTGAGGGGATGAATCCAGAAGTACTTGAACACCTAATGGATCCACAAAACTATGGTAAACTCGAAAATCCAAGTGGAGTAGGTGTTGCACTTGATGAAAAAAGTGGTGAATATGTTATCTTTTATATTCAAACCGCTGGAAGCACTATTGATGATCTTCGTTTTGCAACAAATGGCTGTCAAGATACAGTAGTTGTAGGTTCTATGTTTACACAGATGATTAAAAATCAAAGTTTTGAATATGCACAAGAGAGTATTCAAAAACTCAATGAAAAACTTAGTGGTGCTTCACCCCAACAACAAGTTTGTGCTGATATGGTACTTACATCTTTTATTGCAGCACTCAAAAACTATGAAAATATTCAAAATGGAAAAACAGAAGAGTTACATGTACTAAAAATGAAAGAGAGCTGTGAAAATGAATAATTTATATCAAGAGAAACACCAACTTTGGCTCCATATAGCTTTTAGTTCTTTTGCAGTTGCAGATGAAGCTATCAAATCAAAACTCTATGATTTTTCACTTCTCGCATTTCGTCACATGAAATGGATCGGTTCAGATACACTTTTAAATGCTCAAGAGTATAATTATGACAGAGAGATGCAATTATGCAAAGCTAACACTCTTTTTGAGCATCTTCAAAACCTTAAAAACATCGTAGAGGAGATCCAAAAAAAATATCCAAACAACTCTTTGGGAGATCGTCTAAAAAATGATGATGCATACCTCTTAGAATATATCAACTCTCTCCTAAAAGATGAAAAAAACAACCATGCCATTAGCGCATTTAACAAAGCATGTATTTATGAAGATAAAGATCTCTCAAAAGAGCAGATAGATGCACTCACACTCTTTTTATTTGAAGAGTCTTATAAAGAGTATGAACTTATTTTAGTCTATGCCTATATGCAAGCTCGTACAGATGATGTATTGCAATACAATGTTTTTAACGACCTTGTAGATGAATCCCATTTTCATCTCAAATCTTTTGGAAATATGATGGCAAAACTTGGCATACTCTCTTTACCTCGAGAACTTCATGAGATGACATATCTTATTACAGATCTTGAAAAGTTTGTACGTGATGGAATTGCCGAAGAAGAAGCTGCAAAAGAGATGTGTAAAGAGCTCAGTGCCAAAATCACAGATCCAGAACTTTCAAAGTTTTTTGATTTTATCAATAATCAAGAGAGTTACCATATAGAGCTTATGAAAAAGCTTTTAGGGCTTGATCTTAATAATGAAGCGGCTATGACAAATCTAGACTTTGATGAATTTTGGAATGGGGTCGATATCTAGATCTTTGCCCATAACAAACCTAAATACTCATGCACGGCATAGTGTGAGTTTTGTAAACTTTTGATCGAAGGCAGAGAAAAAAAGTCTCTTGTATCTGTTTTAAAATCTGTCGGAGCGGCTATAGGTTGAAGTCCAAGTGATCGAAAAAGGGATATAGCCCGTGGCATGTGGGTTGCAGAAGTTACCAAGATAAAAGGTTCTTTTTTTACGTGTTGCAAACAAAAAACTGCCTCCTCTTGCGTGTCTTTTGCTTCTGAGTCTATAATAATATTTTTACTTTTTACTCCAAGTGATCTTGCAAGAGTGGCATTTACTTGCGCATTTGAGCGATCTGTATCCCCTTCATACCCTGTAAAAATCAAGATAGAATCAGGATGCAAAAAATGCAAACGCACCCCTTCTGTTACTCTTTTAACACCTGAATCTGAAATTTGTGATGTAATGGGCTGTTGTGAATCTTTTTTATGCCCAGTTCCAAGTACATGTATATAGCGTATATTTTGTGTTTGTGACACCCCTTTATACTCATTTTCTAAAAAAGCAACTAGCATAGTTGAGATAGGCTGATAGGAGAAAAAAAACAAAAGAAAAAAACTTGAAGAGAAAAAAAGAGTGGCATTTTTCTTTTTCTCTTTGTATAGAAAATATAAACCTATAATGCCAAAAAGAAAAACAAGCCCCAAAGGTTCTATAAAAAAACTAATAAATTTTTTCAGTAAAAAAGCAAACTCCATCTCTATATTCTCCTCTAAAACAAAGCTAAACAAAAGAGTAGCTAAATCATAGAGCAAATTATAGTACAATTGCATTAAACTTTATCACAAGGGCTATTATGCAAGCATTTGGCATTTTTCAAACAAACTTCGATCATGAATATCTAACATCTCATTATGTTTATTTTCCACTTGAAGATGAAAAGATAGATCAAAAAGATCTCAATGCTATGCTTAAAAACAGACGTAAAACAGTTGCGGGGACTATTATACTCTTTAACCCGTTTCTCTCTCCTGTAGGTTATACAACAAATGAAACTCTTGAAAAACAAGGCTTTGCCTTTGATACAAAATTTCATGAGCTTAATCAAGACCATAACCATTTTCTTATCGCTTCAGCACTTAAGAATCAGTATAAGGGCAAATTAGTAGAGATCAAATATCTCTTTAACTATAACAAAGAAAAAGCTCGTCTTGCACAAACTCTTGAGGAGTTTGACAGTGATCTAGAAAAGTATAACACCTCTCAGCTTACACGTTTTGATAAACAACTCAACTATATCGATGTGCCAAATATTCGTCTCAATGGGAAATTTGTTTTTTTTGGAAGTGGACATAAGTATGAAAGAGAATTTCATGCGATCTACTACTATGCCCAAGCAATTGCCAAACAGGTACAAAAACTAGGCAAAGATACAGCCTACCTCTATGATAGAAACTATCTGCAAGAAGAAGCATTAGAGAATGCTTACTTTATAGAACCTCTCCAAAGTGGAAAGCTCAAAGATATCTGTGCAGCCTCTTTTAAAAAGGTGTTTGAAACTCTACCACCTACCCCACAAAGAGTGAATTAACTCTCCCTTTTTGCCCAACGGGCAAAAAAGCGGGCAAGCTGTAAAGATGAGGGGATCTCTTTTTGTGCTACGATATGTTCAGCTAATATCTTTGCAAGATAAGGGGCTAAAACAAAACCATACCCCCCATTTCCATTTATCATATAAAGGTTTGGATAGTAGTGAAAATCTTTATAATCGGGTCTTTTGACCTTCACTTTTTTCTCACAACACCTTAATGTTTCTTTTGAGTCAACCACTCTTCCAAGAATCGGTATATAATCAAAAGACCCTGAACGAAGTCCTGTATAATCTTTTATCACCTCTACATTCTCAAGCTGAAGCGTTTGAGAAGCTTTATATAAAAGCTCTTCTCTCCCCTTTTGTATATTGTAAGGCTCCGTATTTTTTTGGGGATGATAATGTACATTGTGTGTTGCACCAATCGCTACTACTCCCTCTTGGGTTGGAGAGATAGAAACATACTGATGTAAAGAACAGCTATTTTGTGTTGTAGTTTTTACATCTATACGATGTCCCCAGATCCCTCGAAGCTTTATATAAGGCTCTTGAAGTAAACTCTCATAAGCACCTGTAGCTAGAATGAGATCTTTTGCACAATAGCTCTCATCAATCACCCAGTTCTCATCTTTATAGTGAATCTTTTTGACTTTATGCTTATAAAACATACTCTCTTTTGCCAATGCAACACATGCAGCTTTTGCATCTACAATGCCTCCATCAAGGCAAACAGACTCTCTTTGTTTTGCAGTCTCTTCAAGTGCACTATAACATGGAGGAGTTTCTATTAAACAGAGTGATGTTTGTGCTTTATAACTCTGAAGCATACCATCATCTGCTTCATCTTTTGCTATGTGTATAAGTGGGGCTTGTGTAAAAACATGGGAAAAGTTATTGCGATAAAACTCTGCACTATAAAGATAAGCTTCATGAAGAAGCTCTTTGAGTTCACCCGCTTTTGAAAACTTAGGTGAGATAAAAGCACCTGCGGCACCACTCCCACCTGCAGCAATTCCCTCTGTATCAAGAAGCAATACTTTTTTTCCTAAACGTGTAAGTTCATAAGCCATTGCACAGCCATTAATACCTGCACCTACAATAGCTACATCATACAACTTAAAGTGTTACCTCTTTAATATCTGCAATGTTTAAGATACTTTTGTAGATAGATCCAACTAAAGCTTTACGGTTGTTACGAATACTTTGATCTTCTGCATTTACCATAACATCTTCAAAGAACTTATCTAACTCTGGCTTAAGCCCTAAAAGTGCATCAAGTTCCTCTTCATAATTTGTATATGTTTTAGCTTTGAGCTCATTATAACGAAGGTAAAGAGCTGATTCTGCATCTTCTTCAAACAGATCTGCTTGAACATCTTGCATAGTATCTAAATTCAGATCTTTTGTGATATTTGCAACACGCTTAAATGTTGCAGAAGCTTCCGAAAAACTTTCACTTGATACAATCGTATGCAGAGCCTCTATTTTTTGTCCAATTGAGAGAAGTTCACGCTCTCCAGAAGCAAGTACTGCTTCTACAATAGAAGGGTTTACTTTATAAAATTGCTTCAGTCGCTCTAGTATAAATGCTTCAAGCTTTTCAAGCTCAAATGGTGCATACGATGAAGAGAGTGTACGCATTGTGCTCATAATATCAAATCGGAACTCATAAGCATTGACAATACGTATAATTCCGTTTACTGCACGACGTAAAGCAAAAGGATCACGTGAACCTGTTGGGATCTGATTAATACTAAAGAGTGCTATGAGAGTGTCAAGTTTTAAACTCATAGCGACTAAAGCACTCAGTGGAGTTGAGGGGAGTGGGCTCTCCTCCCCTTCAGGAAGATACTGCTCTTTAATCGCTGTTGCAACAGCTTTGCTCTCCCCTTGTGCAAGTGCGTAGTATCCACCCATAAGCCCTTGAAGTTCAGTAAACTCATACACCATCTCACTCATTAGATCTGCTTTTGCTAAAGAGATAATTGTCTCAAGATCTTCGCGTGAAGCATCAAGCGTGTAAAGTTCAAAAAGTTTTTGCGCGATAGCTCTTTCTCGCTCAATCTTATCTGCAACGCTTCCCAAACCTTTAAAAAATGCAACTTTTTCTAAACCTTTTGTAGAGAGACCATTTTTAAGATCATTATCATAAAAAAATAAAGCATCTGCCAAACGAGGACGTAAAACCCTTTCATTTCCTTCAATAACTTTAGAATAATCATCTGTTAAAGCATTTGAGACCACTACAAACTTATTGACAAGTGCACCATCTTTAAACACAGGGAAATATCGCTGATGCTCTTTCATAGAAGTAATAATCACTTCAGGAGGAAGACGCAAAAACTCTTCATCAAAACTTCCTAAAAGTGCTTGTGGATGTTCTGTAATTGCTACAACTTCAGCAAGAAGTTCCTCATCTACCTCAATACTTACGCTATTTTGACTCTCTATATTCTTAAACTGAGAGAGAATATCTTCTTCTCTTTGTGCTGCAAAAAGTGTAACACCACCCTCTTGAAGTTTTACAAAATAATCTTTTGCACCATCTACTTCTAAAGCTTCAAAATTACTAATACGATGTACATACGTTTGTTTCGCAGATCTTTTTTCAAAAAGTTTGACATCTACTAAAGTATCATCAAGCATAACATTCAGCCAACGAATAGGACGAATAAAGCTCTCTTTTAAAGAACCCCAACGCATAGACTTACCAAAGTCAAGCGATGTGATCCACTCTTGAATCATCCCCTCTAAAAGTTCTGTAGCCTCTTTTCCTTTACGATCTTGTTTATAGTAAAGAACTTCTTTGCCACCTTTTTGAGCTTGAGAGATAGCATCAATCGAGACACCACATTTTTTTGCAAAACCCAGTGCTGCAGGTGTTGGTTCACCATCTTTATACGCGATACTTAAAGGAGCTCCAAAAAACTCCTCTACACTATCATCTTGTTTTGCTTTAAACTCTCTGTGCCAAAGTACTAGACGACGTGGAGTATAATAAAATTCAAATTCGCCTAGTAGGGAATTTTTTTCTAAAACTGCAGCATACTTTTTTTCAATATTTTTCAACTCTTTTAAAAGCGGAACTGCAGGAAGTTCTTCTACACCTATCTCTATTAGTAACGTTTTAAACATACTTTTGTACTCTTTTCTTACAAATTTAATGTCGCGATTTTACCTCTTTTTTTCTTTAACACTAATTATGCACATTTATCACATGAAAATATTTCCTCATTTTTTGAGTCTATACAACTTTTGTGTAGCACTATGATTACAAAATAGATCTAATATAAACAAAGTATTTATTGACTTATTTAAGAGTTTTTTTGTAATAATGAACTGTGTTTTTCAAACAAAAAAAAATATAAAATTGTTGAATCTTTTATAAAAGATTTATAACTATCTGTAACTCAAAAAGGAGAAAGATATGAAAGATGTTTATATAAATGATATTGCTGCTTATTTGCCAAATGAAGCTGTTGACAACGAGAACATTGAACGTGTACTAGGTCAGGTTGGAGATCGCCCTTCACGTGCTAAAAGACTCATACTCCGCTCTAATAAAATTAAAACTCGTTACTATGCCATCGATCCTAACACGCGTCAAGCGAGCCACACGAATGCCCAACTTACTGCTAATGCTATCAAAAAGCTTCAGGAGCAAGGTACAAACCTTGAGCAAATGGAGCTTCTTGCTTGTGGTACCACAATGCCAGACCAACTCATGCCAAACCATGCCCTTATGGTTCATGGTGAAGTAAAAATGCAACCTTTAGAGGTTATCTCTACAGCTGGGATTTGTTTAAGTGGAATAACAGCTCTGAAGTACGCCTACAATGCTTTAAAAGCAGGAGATAAAGAGTATGCTATTGCTACTGGAAGTGAAAATGCATCCGCTATTATGCGTGCTGAGAACTTTACTCCAGAAGTTGATGCAAAAATACAACAGCTAGAATCAAATCTAGAGATCGCTTTTGAAAAAGATTTTTTACGCTGGATGCTTAGTGATGGTGCAGGGGCTATAGCTCTTAGTACTACCCCTAATACAGATAAAATCTCACTCAAAATCAACAAAATCTTCTCTGTTTCTTATGCAAATGAGTTAGATGCTTGTATGTATGCTGGGTGTGAAAAACTTGAAGATGGGACTGTAAAGGGATGGAGAGAGTATACACCTAAAGAGTGGCTTGAAGAGTCTATATTTTCTGTAAAACAAGACGTAAAACTACTCAATGAAAATATCACCTATTATACAGTTCAAAAACCTTTAGAGACGATGTTAGAACAAAATATGTTTGATCCACAAGAGATCGATTGGTTTTTACCACACTACTCTTCAAACTATTTTAGAGATGAAGTTTACGAAAAGATGAAAAATGCAAAATGTGATATTCCTCAAGAAAAGTGGTTTACCAATCTTTCTGAGAAAGGAAATACAGGTTCTGCTTCGATCTACATTATACTTGAAGAACTTCTTCATTCAGATCGCATAAAAAAAGGAGATAAACTTCTTTGTTATATTCCAGAAAGTGGTCGCTTCTCCACAGCATTTATGTTACTTGAGGCTGTCTAAGACTTTAGAGAGACTTAAATAAGACAAATATACTCTTATTTATGTTTTTCTAAAAGTTTTTATAGTTACAATACTAATGATTTAAAAATTAAAACCAAAATTAAGGAACGTCAAAATGCCAAAAATTAATAAATACGTAGATATCGACCAAGTAGAAAGAGAAGCAAAAAAAGATCTTATCGATCGTCATTCTCCTTTTATTCACTGTGCTAGCACTGCAAAAGCAGGTGAGCCATTTGAAGTAACTGTAAAAATGGGAAATGAATATACACACCCTGATGATTTCGATCACTATATCGAGTCTATTACACTTTTCAATGGTGAAACAAAGTTAGCTGAAGCTACTTATGTACCAGGAACTCTTGGAAATGTAAAAGCACACAACACTACAACTTTTACAATCATTCCAAATGGTAAAAAGCTTAACCTTATCGCTCATGGTTACTGTACTAAACACGGTATTTGGGAAGGTACTGCTGTCGAGGTTACTGTAGAGTAATCTCTTTTAAACAACTAAAACTCCTTTGGGAGTTTTAGTCCTCTCTACTTTTCTTCTAATAATCTCTGTGCCATCTCTTTATACTGTAAAACTTCATCGTTAGAGATCAAGTATTCGTAATAAACATATTTTAAAAACTTATCGATAAGCGATAGATCTATATCAATTTTATCTAGATCAGTTAGTAGACTTTGTAGCTCTTGAGCATTTTTAACTCTAAAACTCATCCCCTCTATTGTATAAAAAGCATTCCCTAAAACGATCACTTTTTTATGAAATAACAAAGACTCCATACCTACTGTTGAGTTCACTGTAATCACTGCTTGAGCGTTTTCTATAAGCTCTTGTGTAAGATACCCATTTCCAAAAGAGATATTTTCTATCTGTTGCGCTTTTTGGTGCAGATCATCATAGTTTTTCCCACTCGATGGATGTTCTTTTAAAATAAAGTGGTATTGGCTTTGTTGTGCGATCGCCTCTATAACAGAAAAAAGCTGTCGCATATTTTTGATCCAAGGGGAATTTGTAATGATCTGCGTATCATAGTCAACCTGAAAAGGAACAAAGATATATTTTTGCGGTAATTCCTGTTTTTCAACGCTAAACTTATGCTCTCGTTTCCCGCGTCTTTGCACTATATCTGTAGGAAGTTCCTTACTCGATTCATACTGCTCATAAAAAGCTCTCTCTCTTGGTAGAGAGTTTTCATAGTTGATCCCTTTATTATCAAAAGTAAGGCGATGAGGCATCGAACCATTTTCAAAGTATGATACTTTCAGATCAAAGATCTTTTTAGCGATCTCTATAGCGATCCTCTGTCGAAACTTTCCTCCATTCCAGATCAAAACCTTTGCATAATTCCCATCAAATACAGAGTAGTAACGCATATAGTTTATTCGTGCCATAGTGTTAAAAAAAAGAGTTGTTAAAAAACGAGGTACTTTGAGTTCTGTTTTAGCATAAAACTCATCAACAGCAAAAGATACAGAGGGTTTAAAGTCTATTTTTTTTATATCTTTTAAAGAGCGAAAACATGGGGTAAAGAACTCTCTTGTGGTTTTTATCTCAAAAGCCTCAGGGGATTCTTTTTGTAACTCAATAAAAAAATCTTTATGACTTTTTCTAAATGCTAAAAGCAAAATCTTACTTGTATTCAAAATATCTCCATATTAATTAATATATTTTTAATTTTATCACTATAATTTGAGGTGTGGTTCATCTATATAAAAGCCTTGAGAGTAGTCAATATCAAGCTCTTTTACTTTTGCCAAAACAGGGCTAGAGTACACATACTCAGCAATAGTCTCTATTCCAAGTTTTTTTGCAAACTCTACGATGGTCTGCACTACAAGCAAGGAGTTTTTATCTTCATCTATTTTACTGATGAGTCCCCCATCTATTTTAATATAATCTACACTCATCTTTGTAAGGTATGAAAAGTTTGAATAACCACTTCCAAAATCATCTATAGCTATTTTTGCTCCATAGCGTTTTACTTCATTGATAAAACTCTCCACTTTTTTAAAGTCGGCTATAGCTTCTGATTCAAGGATCTCAAAAGTCACACGATGTGCGGCAGAAGAGAATTTAAGTTTTTCTAAAATGAAAGCAAAGATATCACTACTCATAATATCTTCTATAGAGAGATTGATATTAAACTCAAGGTCATTGGTTTCAAAAACTGCAAAAGACTTATCTATAATGGTTTTTGTCACAAGGTTATACACTTTTATCTTTTTTGCTATAGGAATAAAAAGATTTGGAGAAACAACCGTACCGTTTTGATCTTTTAAACGTGCAAGACACTCATAGCGTGTGACTTTGCCTGTTTTATTGTTTACCATCGACTGAAAGTAAGGCATGATATTAGAAAGCTCTACAGCTGTACGCACTACATGAGAGATCTGAAGGTTTTTTTCATACTCATTTTCAAAATTCATACGATCTTCATAGATCCAAAATGGCAGGTCATTCTCTTTTGCATATTTAAGTGCCATAGAGACTTTTGAGAAAATATCTGCTGTATTTGTGTTAGAACATGATGCTAATGTCATATCTATATAGATCTTATTTGCCTGATAATTTACCGCATGGTTTTTCAAACCAACATAAAGCTCCGAGAGTAAATTTTTTAGCTCGTAAAAATTGAGATTTTTCTCTAATATGAATGCAAATTCATCAACACTGAGACGATAAAGTTTATAGTTTTTCAAAAAAACACGTAGATGAGAAGCAACATTTTCAATAACAAAATCACCTATGCTATACCCATAAAAGTTGTTGATCGTTTTAAAGTTGTCAATATTGAGTACTACCAAACCAGCATTATCATTTTCTTGTAGATCTTTGCGAAGCTGATAGATATTTGGCAAGTGTGTAAGATTATCTGTGAAGTAACGATTTAAAAGTTCTAGTTTACACTTTTTGATCTCTGTAAGCTGATGAATATTTTGTTCTAAAAGTACCTGAAGCATCTGATGAGGCTCTTTGTCTTCCTCTTGAGGTTCTTCTAAAACATAAAGATTGATCGTTACATCTGTTTTATCATCTGCTTTGAGGCAAACTATATTTTCTAAAGGGATCTCTTTTTGGAGTTGTACTTTAAGTGTTTGTACAAGTACTGTGTTGTGTATATAAGAGAGAATGTGTATTAAAACAAATTTGCCCTGTTTATAAGAGTTTAAATGGGAAAAGATCTTTTGTGTTGTTTCTTCAACCTGCGTTGATGACTGCAACACAAAACTGTGCACGATCAACTTTCCATCTTTACTCTTAAAATACATACGCTTCCCTTGTTCTATCTGGAGGGTATTTTAACACAATAAAGTCTCTTTTAACCACCTATTTATTATACTCTTGAAAAATTATTGACAAAAAGGCTCTCCACTGAAATCGTTTCAAAATCTTGTTTTGCTTCAAAACCTTTACCGTTTACGTGCTCTGGGCTTTGAGTATACTGAACCTTTTAATGTCAACCAGTCTTCAAGCTTTGAAACTCCAAAAAATATGGAGGAGCTCGCACATAATATCTCTACATGCCACCTCTGCGATCTGAGTAAATCACGTACACAAAGTATGTCAGGTTATGGCAATCCTCATGCAGATCTAATGTTTATAGACTTTCGTGTCTCAAACATAGAGGATCAATACAACAACTACTTTAGCGGTAAAAGCGGTGAGATGCTCTCAAAAATGATTACTAATGTTTTAGATCTACGCGTTGAAGATCTTTACTTTACCCATATAGTAAAATGTAAAACTCTCGATGGAATGCAAAACCCATCTGCTTCTGAGATCCAATCGTGTATGCCTTATCTCAATGCACAAATAGAGTTTGTAAAACCAAAGATCATAGTAACACTTGGAGAAGATGCCTACTCAGCCTTTACCAATGAAACAGAAAACTTTCAAAGCGTTCGGGGTCATGTTATAGACTACAAAAACTACAAACTGATCCCCCTATTCCACCCACAATACTTACTACGAAACCCTGACTCCAAAAAAGTCGCTTTTAGTGATCTAAAAACTGTGAAGAGTTGTTTGTAAAATATAAATAAACATAATCTATTACAGCTAGCTTTAAAAATTAAACTGCTAGTATTGACAACAAAATATAATAAAACTATTTTTGATTGTGGATAAACCAAACACTATGAAACTACTACACACATCAGACTGGCATTTAGGTCAAAACTTTATGGGCAAATCTAGACTAGAGGAGCATGAAGCTTTTTTGTCGTGGCTTTTAGAAACAATAAAAGAAAAAAATATAGAACTTCTTTTGGTATCTGGAGATATCTTCGATACTGGAACTCCTCCTAACTATGCACTAGAGCTTTACTATAACTTTTTAAAAGAACTATCACATATAAAGACACTCAATTCGACTGTTATTACAGCTGGCAATCATGATTCTATCGCAACCCTGAAAGCTCCAAAACAGCTTTTGCATCTGTTTAACGTACATGTTATTGTAAATGGTGATGAGAGTGAAGATGTAGTGATCCCTATAAAAGAGGGTAATGAGACTAAAGCAATTGTTTGTGCTGTTCCGTACCTAAGAGACAGTGTAATAAGAGAATCTTTAAGCGGAGAGACTCTAAGAGAGAAAGAAAAACTGGCAAATGATGGCATAAAGAGTTACTACGAAAAAGTTTATAACCAAGCTAATGAGCTAAGAGCTGAATCTAAAATACCAATTATCGCTATGGGACATCTTACAACTGTTGGAAGCAGAACTAGTGAGAGCGAGAGAGATATATACATAGGCGGTACTTTAGATATTGGTGGAGATTATCTGGCAAGTATGTTTGAGTATGTAGCACTAGGGCATCTGCATATAAACCAAGTTGTAGGCAATGAGCATGTTAGATACTCAGGCTCACCAATACCGCTTAGTTTTAGTGAATCTAAAAATACCCAAAAAGTAAATGTCGTCACACTGAATCATAAAAATGTAGAAGTAGAAGAGTTGGCAGTTCCATTAAAAAGAAAGCTCCAAGTAATAAAAGGTGGTCTTGAATCTATAAAAAAAGAGTTAAAAACTATAGAAGATAAAGATTCATGGATAGAGATTCATCTAAAAGATGACAACCCTATGTTTGCAAATACAGAAATACGAGAGCTTGCAGCTAAACTAGAACTTACACTTTTGGCAGTTAAGATAGAAAAAAGTGAAAAGCAACTCCAAGCAAAAGAGATGCAGGCAATAAGCTTAGATGACCTGAGTGTAGAAGAGGTTTTTAAAAAACGTCTTGAACTTGAAGATATAGAAGATAAAGAACTTTGCAAAGAACTTCAAAATAGCTTTGAAAAAGTACTCTCAAAGGTACAAAGCCTATGAAGATCTTAAAAGTAAGACTACTAAACATAAACTCTCTAAAAGGAGAGTTCTCTATAGACTTTGAGGAGTTCTTAAAAGATGAGGCACTCTTTGCCATAACTGGACCAACAGGAGCAGGTAAGAGTACCATACTTGATGTTATAACCTGTGCACTATACGGAAGAACTCCAAGACTCTCAAGCCCTCCAAATGAGCTAATGAGCAGACATACTGGCGAGTGTCTATGTGAAGTTGAGTTTGAGGTAAAAGGCAAGGTGTACAGAAGCTCATGGAGTCAAAAAAGAGCAAGAAACAAAGCAGATGGAAACTTCCAGACTGCAAAGATGGAGATAGTAGACCTTGAAGAAAATAAGATACTTGAATCTAAACTAAGAGAAGTCCCAAAAGTTATGGAAGAGATATCTGGACTTGATTTTGATAGATTCATTCAGTCTATGATGCTTGCACAAGGAAGTTTTGATGCGTTTTTAAAAGCCAAAGAGACTGAACGCTCGACACTACTTGAGAACATAACCGGTACACAAATATACAAACTAATATCGCAAGAGATTTATGAGACCTACTCGCAAAAGAAAAAAGATATAGAAAACGAAGAGATAGCCCTAGGAAGTATAGAACTGCTTGACAAAGAAAAAGTAGATGAGAAGTCAAAAGCACTTGAAGAATCAAAAAAAGAGAAGCTCTCACTTGATAAAAAAGAGAGTGAACTAAAGAAAATATCTTCGTGGCTTGAAAACATTCAAAAGCTTGAAGTTGACAAGGTTAAATACACTGCGGAATTTGAACGTGTAAGCAAAGATAAAGAAGATAAAAGAGATGAGTTTGTAATGTTAGAACTTGCTAACAATGCTCTAAGAGTTCAGCCACTAAGTCAAGAGAAGAACTTACTTACAAAAACAATAGATGAACAGAGTAAGAATCTTTTAGAATTACAAAAAGAACTCACAGAACTAAAAGAGCTACATACAAAAAAACTGCAAGAACTAAACACTACAAAAGAGCTGTTTGTAAAAGAGAAGAACTCATACGAGCAAAATACACAAAAGATAAAAGAATTAAGAGTTGTAAAAACTCAGATAGATTCAAAGATACTCTCTCATCAGGAGCTTGAGAAAAAACTCTCAACTCAAAGAGAAGAACTTGCAAAGCTAATGAGAGTTGATGCGCAAGAGTTTAGAGAAGATGAGAATCTAATAGAGCAAAGTATACTCAAGCAAAAAGAGCAATTAAACTCTTTAGAACAAGAGCTTCAAGAGGTGACAAACGAGTTTAAAAGCATAGAGGAGACAACAAAAGACCTTAGTGCTAAAGAAAATAACGTAAGGGCTGATCTGCAAAAAGTAGAAGAACTCTCAAAAGCTCTTGAATCTCACGAGAAGTTAACGCTCAGTATAAATGAAGAGACAAATACTAAAGCAGAGTGTGAACACAGCATAGCCACACTAACAAAACTAAAAGATGAAAAAACAAAACTTTTAACGCAGATGCAAGAGAATCTAAGTACTCTAAAAGAGACAAGAGAAAAAGAACTGCTTATAAAAAACTACGAAGCTGACAGAGCGAAGCTCAGTGATGGAGTAGAGTGTTTTTTATGTGGCTCAAAAGAGCATCCTTACATAAAACATGCACTTAACATAGATTCAGACCAGACAACTCTAAAGATACAAGAGCAAGAACGACTACTGCAAAATGAAAAAAATGAACAGCAACTTGGCGAGATAAGTCTAGCAAGACTAAGCTCCAAGCTTGAAAACTCTACTTTAGAGATAAAAAAACTCCAAGATTCACTAAAAGAGATAGATGAACTTTTTGCAAAGTACGCATTTAGAGCTGAACCAAACTCAAAAGTAGACCTTATGGAGAGTAAGGCACAGCTCGAATATGGCTTAAGTGAACTCTTAACACTAAGAGATTCAAAAGATAAACTTGTACTTAAAAAAGAGCAACTACAAAAAGCATTGAATCAACTGCAACATGCAGAGCTTCAAGTTCAAAACATTTTAAAAGCCATAAATGAGTTAAAGAGTGAAAAGACAGAGATAGAGAGTGCAATAGTGCACTTAAGAACAAAGTCTGAACAGATCTTAGATGTAGAGGATATAGATGTTTTTGAGAAAAGTATAATTGAAGCTTTTAACAAGCTACAAGAACAACTAAATGCACTTCAAAACATAGTAACAGAGATAAACTCAAAAGAGACCTCACTTACAAAACAGATAGAACAACTATCGCAAAACCGAGAAAAAGACACACAAAACCTAAAAACAGTTAAAGAGAGCCTTGAGAAAGCACTAAGTGAGTATAACTTTAGTTCTGCAAAAGAGTTTGAAGAGGCACTTCTTAGTAAAGAGGTGTATGAGGCACTGGCTCTTAAGTGTAAAGCTTTAGATGAGAGATTCGCACAGATACAAACACTTAAAAAAGACACACTTGAAAAACTAAAAGAACTACAAGAGATTAAACTAAGCGAGAGAGAACTAGCAAGTGTAAACGATGAGCTAAAAGAGTTGCAAAGCAAGATAGATGAGCTTCAAAAAGTAGTGGGAAGTTTAGAAAAAGAGCTTGAGATAAATGCTGCAAATATGAAAAAACATGAAGACAAGATAAAAGAGCTTCAAGTAAAAAAAGATGCCTTTAAAGTGTGGGTAAAACTAAACGAGATGATAGGTTCTGCAAATGGAGACAAGTTCGCAAAGTTCGCTCAGGGTATAACTCTGGATCAGCTTATATACTTGGCAAACAAACACTTAGAGATTCTCAGCCCAAGATACGAGCTAAAACGTGCAGAAGAATCGTCTAAACAACTTGAAATAGAGATAGTCGATGGTTTTCAAGGCGATGTAGTAAGACCTGTAAGTACGCTATCTGGCGGTGAGAGCTTTATAGTGAGTTTATCTTTGGCACTGGGTCTTTCAAGCCTTGCAAGTCAGAAGATAAGTATAGATTCACTCTTTTTAGATGAGGGGTTTGGAACCTTAGACAGTGAGAGTTTAGAGCTGGCACTAAACGCACTAAATCAGCTTCAAAGTTCAGGAAAGATGATAGGTGTGATTTCACATGTGGAATCATTGAAAGAGAGAATTCCGTTACAGATAAAGGTTGAGCCTAAGGGTGATGGGACGAGTGGGTTGAATTTAAATTAAAAGGAAAGTTATGTGGTCAGACAATGAAACAACTGAAGATTTTTTAAATTATGATGTGCATTGTAATTTAATCAAAGAATATGTAACAAATCCAAATTTATTACCATTAACAATAGGTGTATTTGGAGATTGGGGCAGTGGTAAGTCAAGTATTATGAAAATGCTTGAACAAAAGTTAAAAGATGATGACAAAGTTTTAACAATTTATTTTAATAGTTGGCTTTTTGAGAGTTATGAAGATGCCAAGGTCGCATTACTTGAAAATATACTATTAGAATTATCAAAAAATGAAACTTTAGATGAAACTGCAAAAAAGAAAGTGCTTAGTTTAATATCTAGAGTTGACTATATGAAACTGGCAACTGATGGAATTAAAAAATATGGCAAAAATGTAATAGATATTATTACTACAGGAGGAATTGGAACGGCAATAGAAGCTGGTTTTAGTATGTTAAGTACTGATAAACTAAATGATATTAAAACAGCAGATTTATCAAAACTCAATGAGTATATAAAAGATGAGCAAGAAAATACAACAAAAAATACAATAAAAACTTTCAGAAAAGATTTTGAAGAGCTAATAAGAGCAACTAATTATGAAAGTGTAGTAATTTTTATAGATGATTTAGATAGATGTATGCCTGAACGAGTAATAGATACATTAGAAGCTATAAAGCTATTTTTATCAGTTGAAAATACTGCTTTTGTAATTGGTGCAGATGAAAGAATAATAAAACATTCCATTTCAATGCATTTAAAACTACATACTTTTAATAATAATTCAGATTATTTACAAGATTCAAAGCAAATAGTAACAGATTATATTGAAAAGTTAATACAAATCCCTTATCGTATTCCAAAATTATCATTATCAGAAATTGAAACTTATAATAACTTACTATTTTCGAAAAATGAACTTACTAGTCAAGACTTTAATAGGTTATATACAAAATACCTAAAGTTTAGAGAAGAAGATTTTTATTCTGCATTTTCATATGGACATATTAATGATACTGTAAATTTAGATGGAAAAGTAAATTTATCAACCTTGTTAAGTTTATCGCACAGTATGAGTCAGATGATAACATCTGTTTTAAAAGGTAATCCAAGACAAACAAAAAGGTTTTTAAATACATTTGTTTTAAGAAGTAAATTAGCTCATGTAGCAAAACTTGATATAAATATTTTTGTTCTTATTAAATTAATGTTACTAGAGTATTTTGATACAAAGTTGTTTATAAAATTAAATGAATCACAATCTAAAAATGATGGTTTTGTCCATGAAATAAGTTTACTTGAGTCTATATATATTGATGATGAAAAACATGAGTTAGGAGAAACATTAAAAGAATGGCAATCTCCACAAATACAAAGCTGGATTAAAATTGAACCAAGGCTTCATGATACTGATTTAAGAAATTATTTTTGGCTATTTAGAGATAGAACAGAATCAACTTTATCTGACTCTCATATGGTTAGTCCAATTCTACAAAAAATATTTAAAGGTCTTACTTCAGTAAAAGAAACAGAAGTAAGAGTGAATTTAGAGAGTGCCAAGGAACTTAATGACAATGAACTAATGGAAATAGTTAGGTTATTTAGTAATGAACTAAAAGTTACATCGAATGTAAAAGAACTTCTTGAGAGTGTACATAAACTTATTATGCAAATAGATAATATGGATTTTTATACAGAATATATAAACATAATTAAGTCTATTCCATATCAGAAAATTAATAAATTAATTTTCATTGTTGAAAGACTCAAACAAGTAAAACAAAAAGAAAAATCTTTGGAAGCACCTATTATGGAACTTTTGGTTAGTTATTCTGAAAAAGATAAGGGCTTATTAAAAAAATCTGCAATGAAATATTTAGAAAAAGGAGATTAAATGGGAACATCAAAAGGCTATGAACCACCTTCAGCTGGAGACTGGAATTCATTAAAAAGACAAATAGGAGGGTTGCTAGATCAACCTGAACAAAAAAAGAGCAAAGTAGTAAGTAAATTTATTAAAGCTATAGGTGGTGCTGAAAAGTTTTCATCTAGTAGTAGACCTAGAAGTATTCCCACTGGTGGAGGTGGAAGTTCATCATTTAAATCTTCAAGTGCTAGAAAAACTGTCCAGAATTTAGGGCTATTCTTTAATGATATTTCTCAAAATGGATTGCAGCAGGCAGTAGTAGATAGAGGAATAGATATAGAAGGTAAAACAGTTGATGAAATTAAGGAAATCTTTACAGATTTCTTTTTGTTGCCAGCTGTTGATTCCGATAGCATTTGTGCTTCATTAGCTGTTGAAACGGTTATGAATAATTTATTTGATGACATATCAGAAGGAACTGACTTTGAGGAATATTTATCAAGTGTTATTTCAACTGATAAAGCAAAAGAATTAGTGTGTGGATTTTATGAAAATTATATTTATGAGTTATTTGCACGAACATTTTTTGAGGATAGAACAAAAAAAACAAATCAAAGTGATGCAATAGAAATTTTAGATATAGTTAAAAGCACTATACATGAAAAACTTGTTACATATCAATGTAGCAAAAATATTAAAAATATTGATTTCAATAGTCAAAATGGTAGTGATTTTGTGCAAGGAATTCTACAAGAAATTTTAGAAATTTTAGAAGAGGAAGAGTAAAATGTTTAATGTTCAAATAAATACAAAAAGTCAACGAAGAGATTATTTGTTAGATTTACACCTTGTTGTAAATAGAAAATATCGAACAATACTCAAAATTAATACTTTTGATTGTTTTACCAAATTTATTTCCAATCCTACACCATTAAGCATGGACGTTATGTATTTTACAAGTATTATTTATGCACTTGATAAATTAATACCGAGAAAAGAAGCTGTGGATAATTGGTCTCGTAATATTGATGTTACGATACCTGTTAATGATGTTGATGTGTGGAGCAATGCTAAGTTAGAATTACAAAATGCATTAAACTTTTTAACAAGTGATAATTGGATTTTATCGTTTTCAAAAGTAAAGAGACCGTATTTTCAAAATAAAAAAAATAAATTACCTCTCAATGCATCTGTAGATAATATATGTTTATTTTCAGGTGGTTTAGATTCTTTAGCTGGTGGTGTTAATCTTGCTGATGAAAAAGACAATATTTTATTCATTTCACATGTTGATGGTATTGGAGCATCTAAAACACTTCAAGAACCACTAATTGATAGGATTAAGGAAACGTATTCTGGTAAAAAGATTGAACAATCAGTATTTCATGTTTTTCAAAATGAGAGCAAAGAAGATTCTACTAGAAGTCGCTCTTTGATGTTTCTTGGTTTTGCATTATTTCATGCAATGAATTTAGGTGTGAATAAGATTATAGCTCCAGAGAATGGAGTTATTAGTATTAACCTTCCTTTGACACCTTCAAGAACTTGTTCTAATAGTACTAAAACAATGCATCCGTATTTTTTAAAGCAATTTCAAAATGCTTTAAATTTAATGAGTATTAACATAGAAATTGAAAATCCATACCTGTTGAAGACGAAAGGTGAGATGTTAGTCGAAAATCGAAATACTACTTTGATTCAAGAATTAGCCACACAAACATTATCGTGTTCACATGGAGGTGGGCATACGCATGGTTGGTATAGGCATAGATTAAATTGTGGATATTGTATTCCTTGTACCATTAGGAGAGCTTCAATACATAAATTTGATAATAATCTAGATAGATGTGATGATTATGGACATAAACTTAATGCTGTTGAAATAAATTTACAGTCTCATGAAAAAAGATTGGATTTACTTGCATTGTCATATTTTTTAAATAGAAAGTTGACAAAAGATGAATTAAAAAGAGAAATTAAATTAATGGCAGTAATAGATAATATAGATGAAGTTGCAGATATGTTATTAAGAGGTTATGCAGAAATAAAACAGTATATTAACGATAAAGCAGATAATGATATAAAAGGATTATTTACTTGTCAACTAACCTGATTGATGTGCATTGTCATATAAATTTTTTTAAAAATGCTGGAGATATAGCATTAGAATGTGAGAAAACAAAAACGCATACAGTTTATGTGACAACTTCACCATCACAATTTGATGAAACTTTTGAATATGTTAAAGAATTAAAATATATTTATCCATCACTTGGATTCCATTGTTTAGAGAGTTATTATAATCTGGATGATGAAAAAAAAATATTTTTAAAGAATATTGATAAAACAAAGTTTATTGGTGAAGTTGGCTTAGATTTTTCAAAACGAGCTAGCAAGTCAAAGATTGAACAATTAGAATTGTTTCAATTTGTCTTAGAATTAATAAAAGGCAAAGAAAAAATTCTAAATCTACATAGTGCTAGTGCTGAAGATGAAGTCTTAGAGATGATTGTAAAATATGGCATAAAAAAAGCTATGTTTCATTGGTATAGTGGAAAAATTGGAACCTTAAAAAAAATTATAGATTATGGATATTATATCTCGATAAATGATGCTATGTGTAAAAGTAAAAAAGGTCAAAATATCATATCTAAATTACCAAAAGATAAAGTGTTAGTTGAAACTGATGCACCATTTATAGAAGGTGTATTACCTTATAACAACTATTATGTATATCAATATTTAGCTGATATTTGGAATATTAAATATGTTGATGTAGTAAAAATTGTATTTAATAACTTCATTAAAATTCAGAAAAATACTAATAAATCTAATTTATTAGATTACACTACATAAATGACTTTATCTAAATCCCTCTACACTCGCGGCATCCAATGTCAAAAAGCACTTTGGCTTAAAAAGTACAAGCCAAGTGTACTAACACTACCAGATGAAGCAGCACTTGCTGTATTTGAAACTGGAAACGTTGTAGGCGACTTTGCATGTCAGCTTTTTCCTGAGGGTAGGGAAGTGGCTTTTACAAGAGATTATGCTGAGATGATAGCCACTACAAAGCAGTGGTTAGAAGAGGGTGTGCAAAATATCTACGAAGCTACGTTTAACTATGATGGCATACTTATTATGGTTGACATTTTACATATAGACTATGATGGTGTAAGCATATATGAAGTGAAAAGCTCCACAGAGGTAAAAGACATCTACCTGCATGATGTCTCCATACAGTACTATGTGTTAAAGAACTTGGGCTTTAGTATAAAAAGTGCAAATGTAGTACACATAAACAACGAGTATGTAAGAGGTGACGAGCTAGATATAAACGAGTTGTTTAAAGTAGTAGATGTTACAAGTGAAGTAGTAGAGTTACAAGCAAATATTCCAAGCATTTTAGAAGAGTTTGAATCTTACTTGAGCGACAAAGAGCATGAACCAAACATAGACATAGGAAAACATTGTAACAAACCGTATGAGTGTGATGCTAAAGAGTACTGTTGGCGGTTTCAGCGCCGTATTCCAGAGTATTCTATATTTAACATTTTTAATCTTGGAAGTAAAAAACAAGTAGAGCTATATGAGCAAGGAATCATAAACATAGAAGATGTACCAGAGGGCTTTGATATGACGGCAAATCAAGCTCAAGCTGTTCAAAACTACAAATCAAAAACAATCTACATAGACAAAGAAAACATAAACTCTTTTTTACAAAACTTTACTTATCCTATTTACCATTTAGACTTTGAGACGTATCAACAAGCTATACCTGAGTTTAAAGGCATAAAACCTTTTGAGCAGATTCCTTTTCAGTACTCGCTTCACATAGAGCATGAAGACGGGACACTAGAACATAAAGAGTACCTCTCACAAGATAGTATAGATAGTAGATTCGAGTTAGCTAAAAGACTTTGTGAAGACATTCCAAATGGTGTAATGGTACTGGCTTATAACATGAGTTTTGAAAAGGGTGTTATAACTAGACTTGCCAATAGTTTTCCAGAGCTAAGTGGGCATCTTTTAGCCATAAACGAAAACATGCAAGACCTGATGGTTCCTTTTCAGAAAAAGTGGTATGTAACACCTAGCATGCAAGGAAGCTACTCTATAAAGTATGTACTTCCTGCACTTGTACCTGAGTTTGAAAAAGCATACAAAGAGTTAGATGGTGTACAAAACGGTTCACAAGCCATGAATGCTTTTGCAAACCTAAGTAAGTTAGGTGAAGAAGAAAAGCAAAAGATGAGAAAGTCGCTACTAAAGTATTGTAAGTTAGATACTTTGGCTATGATTACGGTTTTGAGAAAGTTAAAGGAAGTGACACATGATCGACTACAGTAAAAAACTCACCCTAGACAGAGAACTCTACCCTTTAAAGCATATAGATGCTTCTGTAGAAAGTGATCGAGGTAGAATTCTCTCTGCTCCTGCATTTCGCAGACTTCAAAAAAGAACACAAGTCTTTGCTCTTGAGCTAAACGCTTCTATACGCACACGTCTTACCCACTCGCTAGAGGTGGGACAGACCGCGCGTTTTATCGCAAAAACGATTCTCTCAAAGCTTGAAGAGGATGGTTTAGAGAAGTACCATCTCGCAGATCTTCAAAACGCTTTTGTCTCAACCGCAGAGATGACAAGTCTTTTGCACGACATAGGCAACCCACCTTTTGGGCATTTTGCAGAACAAACCATAAACAAGTGGATGCAACACAACGCCCTGCCCCTTTTAGATCGTTGTAACGCAGATACAGAGGAACTCAAAAAGCTCAAAACCCTTCTAGCAAAAGATATTTGCAACTACGACGGAAATGCTCAAGCGATCCGTGTGATCACAAAACTGCAAAGACTCAACCTCTCTTACATGCAGATCCTCTCGGTTGTAAAGTACACACGCGGAGCATTTGAAGAGAGGGTAAAAGGTACACCGATCGACTATCTGCAAAAAAAGCCAGGTTTCTACTATAGCGAAAAAGAGTTTGTTTCAAAGATCCAAAACACTCTGGAAGTGCAACGGGGGCATCGCTTTGCTCTTACCTATATCATGGAAGCAGCCGATGATATATCTTACCTAACCGCAGATCTTGAGGACAGTGTAGAAAAGGGGATCTTAAATCTCGATCAGGTTTATGAGCTGATCAGAGAGGAGTGTAAAAAAGAGAATGAGAGCTACCTTTTAGAGGTTATAGAAGACCGCTACAAGCAGGCAAAAGAGAATGAAGAACCTTATCAGTTCAATATGTTCTTTACCCTAGTTCGCGCTAAACTTGTAAGCTCTTTAGTTTACCATGTAGTTGAGATCTATCTCCAAAATCATCAGGCAGTTTTTGAGGGTTCTTTTAACGACTCTTTACTTGAGTATGATAAAGAGAGTAAATATTACAAAGCGGTAAAGATCCTTCAAAATATATCTACTAAATATATCTACCAAAACAAAGCGGTTCAAGAGCTTGAGCTCCAAGGTTATGCGATCATCAATGGCTTACTAAACATCTATAAACCCCTTTTAGAATTAGACGCAAATGACTTTGAAAAGCTTTTAAACGATGAGAAGATCTTATGTTTTCTCTCTATGCGTCTTATAAAACGAATGTCTTCTAAGCAGATCACTGCATATAAACAAGATCGAGACAAGCTCGATAAAACAGATATGCAAAGGTATATTATTCTTGAATGGTACTATAGAGTGCGTCTCCTTACTGACTATATAAGTGGTATGACAGACGACTTTGCGCTCAAAGAGTTTCAAACTTTATCTGCTACTATTAAAGTCTAAGTTCAAGAAAGATACAATATCAACTTTAATGAAAAATATAAATTTTATATACTTTAAAGAGAGCTATCTATGAGAATATTGTTGTTATTTGTGCTTACCCCATTTTTTCTGTTTGCAGAAAGCTTTCTCATCTCAGATATTCCGATTCCAAAAACTTATATTCAAGACCTTGATCCGTATGAGTGTCAAACAGACTGTCTTCAGGAGTTTGTAGATCAAGAGATGATCTTCTCGTTTTTAGCACATGCACAAAGCAAGCTCGAAGATCCAACACTTGATGAACTTCGTATGATGAGTGTCAATATTCTTAACCTTGGATCAGCATATACTACAAAAGAGATCAAAATAGCCCTTCTGCTTCCTTATAAAGTTATAGGTCGTTATGCTACATCAACCACAAACGCTTCTTTTGCTTATTTACTCGCAAAAAACCACTCTTTTGAACTTAAGAGCTATAAGTTAGAAACACAAGAACAAGAGGAGATCGAAGAGAAGCTCAAAGAGATCAAAAATGATGGTTTTGAGTTTGTTATAGCTCCCCTGACACAAGATGGGGCAAATGCACTTGCACAAACTGACACAGAACTCTATACCTACTTTCCAACTATCCATAAAAAAGATATAAATAGTAGCTCTGAATATCTTATATATGGTGGAATAGACTACAAGGCGCAAATTGATCTTTTACTTGAAGAAGCTGCCTCTCCACTTGTGATCTTTCACGATGGTTCACTTATAGGTAAAAACCTCAGTAGCTACGAAACATTCAAATATAAAGAAAACTTTCAACGCTACCTTCAAGAGCGTTCAACACAAGCGATCCAAGAAGATCTCATCACTGAGGTGTCCCAAACTGCCCAAGGTAAGATTATCAAAAATAAGAGAACAGATAAGGTGATCTCTTTTGTAGTGCCACATAATGTTACCAACCTTGAAAAACAACTCAAAGAGAATGAAGCACTGCAACTCGCTTCTGTATTTATAAATACTCCCGTTATTAAAAGCGGAATGATTATGTCACAACTTACACTCTATGATACAAATGCAACAAATGTTTTATCGACTCAGATAAACTACGATCCTCTTTTACTCTCTATGACACAATATAAAGATCGAAAAAATATGATCGTTGCGAACTCTATTACAGAAGATCATAATATCTTTATAGAAACAAACACTTTACTGAGTAACGATATTGTCTATGACTGGATCAACTATACTACTACAGTTGGAATAGACTACTTTTTTCATCTTATGAGTGGTGCAAACCGTGAGTACTCTATAGATATTCAAGAGAATCAAATGATCTATGAAATAGAGCTTTTACGCCCTTCTATGAGTAAATTTATACCCCATACCCCTCTTTTAAAATAAAGAGCCTAAAAACTCTCGGATCTCAGATGTAATCTTTTGGGGTCTTCCCTCAAAATCAATATATACTAAAGAGATCACCAGTTCAAAGATTTTTATCTCTTCTTTAAAGATCTCTTGACGCAAGTCAAAAGATGCTCCACGCATCTTTATAAGCTCATTTTTCACCTCTAGTAGATCCCCTAGTTTTGCACTTGTGATATAGTCTGCTTCTACCCTTTTTGCTACAAAATGCCCCTGCTCTAACACAGGGCTAAGTCCCCGAGAAAAAAAAGCTTCACTACGAGCTCGTTCACAAAAGTTTAAATAGTTAGAGTGATATACCACCCCTCCTGTATCTGTATCTTCGTAATAAACTCTTATTTGCACCTTCTAAACCCCTATTTTAGGGCTTTAGCACTTCTCATTTAGAGAAAGTGCCCATAATCGTGCCCATTTTTTCAATATTTCTTATTCTTACTTCATCATCTTCTTTGATAAATTTTGTGTATGTTGAGAGGGTAATTGAAACATTTTTATGTCCAAGCATATTAGACACCCAAACAATATCTGCCCCTCGGCTTATCATCTGTGAAGCAAAAGTATGTCTTAAATTATACAATGGTCTCTCTTTCACACCGCTTTGTTTTATAATCTCTCTAAATCTCTTGCCTATAATGTCATGACCATAAAAAGGTTCATTTGATTGATTTAAAAAAATATATGTTGCATCAACTGTAAGTTTCATTTGTTCAAGAAGTGCTTGCTCTGCAATTGGCAATAAATCTATTTTTCTATTAGATGACATTGTTTTAGTAAGTCCATCTTTTGGTTTTTCCCCTTTTTTACTTCGTACTCTTGTTCGCTCAATTGAAATCATTTTTCTTTCAAAATCTACATCACTCCATTTTAAAGCGACAATTTCCCCAGGTCGCATTCCTGTTGCAGCCATAAAGCTAATAAAGTTTTTTATATATCCTGAACTATTTTCAAGTATCAAGGCTAGTTCTTTGTGGCTAAAAGGCAATACCTCTTTTTGCTGATTGTTCATTTGCATTTTAGGAGCATTTATTTTTTCAAGTGGATTTTTTACAATAATATCGTTGTTATAAGCTTTTTGAAGTATTGAATATAAAACTGAACGATACTTTTGAACCGTTAAGTGTCTGTACTTTAAAAGCAACCTATTTTGCCATTTCTCAAGCTCAATAGGAGTCAAACTTGAAATCAATCTTTTTCCAAAATATGGCGATACATGATTTTTGTAGTGCTGTTTATTTTTTTTATTTGTATGCTCTCTAATTTGAGTGCTATGAAGTTCAAAATACTCATCTGCAAATTCATCAAGTATCCACTCTTTGGACTCTTGAAGCTCTTCTACTGGCTCTTTACCAAGCCCAATGATAATATCAGGAATGATTTGTCGTTTTATGATTGTCAAATTTTGCTGATTTGAAGATAGCTCAGTAGATCTTCTAATCCTTTTTCCATCTGGCAAATAAAAATCTAGCCACCATTTATTGTATCTCTCTTTTATGGTAAATTTAATATTTTTAGCCAACTTTTTGTCCTCCTAAAAACTTTCTAGCAGTAGGATGTAAGTGTCTTTCTGGAGTTTTAACCTCTACAACTCTATTTTGTTTTGTTGATTTATCTTTGAAGTCCACTATTCCAGATGGAATGAACTCAATATTGTTTTTTTCATTGATAAAGTAGTGTTTACCAAGCTCAAATCTTCCATCTTTGATGTAGTTACTGATTGTAGCAACTGACACACCAAGAAACTTTGCAACATCATTTTTATTTTTAAAATGCGTAATTACTAGCTGCATCATTTGCTCTTGACGATGCAATGACTGCATAATTTGCATTAAAACATTTTCAAGTGATTCAAACATTTTTTCCTCCTATTACTTCAATACATTCATATTTTTTGTTTTTAACGATTATCTTATTTATAAATTTCATTTTCCACTTCCTTAACATCAACAAATGGAAGCTTTGCCATTTGTTCTAGTGTATAAAGCTTATTTGCATTTGCTTTTGTAGATGTTTGCACTGTAAGCCTCCCCAAAAACTGTACTACCTAAAACAGAATAATCTTGATAAAATAAATCAGGAGAATGCATGCGAAAAAGTAAGTTCACAGAGACACAGATCATAGAGATTTTAAAAAGTATTG
>Ga0193960_1000050_pt1 | contig 48655 bp, 46 predicted proteins | sample FB_3_MG_FD_140338 | JGI IMG/M metagenome (GOLD analysis project Ga0193960, IMG submission 140338) | Microbial mat bacterial communities from the Broadkill River, Lewes, Delaware, United States - FB_3_MG | ecosystem: Environmental > Aquatic > Freshwater > River > Microbial mats | place: USA... | reverse complement strand
TTGAAACTCGTAATCAAATAATCCTGCCATCTACAATCTCTCACTTTTTTACATAGTTTATAATGATTTTATCCAAACTATGGTTTAATGTCTCTTATTGGGTAGTTTTTAGAGGTGCCCTTAGGTAAAATAATTATAAATTATTATAAAAAATGAGAAGTTATGGCAGGGTTATTTATGCTAAAATTGCAAAAAAATTAGGAAATGAAGAGATGTGTGCAATCTTTGGTATTTTAGGCAGTTACGACCCTTCACTGGCTCGTTATGCGCTCTCCTCTTTAGCACATCGGGGTCCTGATTATTGTGGCATAGTAGAGAGAGAAGATCTCTTTTTTTCACACCAGCGCCTGAGTATTATAGATACACACCAACGATCCCATCAACCACTGCACTACAACGATATTTTGCTCTCATTTAACGGAGAGATCTACAACCACAAAGAGTTGCGAGAGGAGTTAGACTTCCCTTTTGAAACTACAAGTGATACTGAAGTGATCTTAGCTGCGTATCTAAAGTGGGGCAAAGAGTTTGTACAGCATCTTCGCGGGATGTTTGCCATAGCACTTTTAGATGGCACAAAGCTTTATCTTTTTCGAGATCGTTTAGGCAAAAAGCCCCTCTTTTATATGCAAGATGCAAAAGGTTTCTATTTTGCTTCAGAGATCAAAGGACTTACCCCTTTTTTACACCATAAAGTACTCAATCAAGACGCGCTTATGAGTTATTTGAGCTTTCTTGCCCCTACGCCGCCACACACTTTTTTTCAAGGGATCCAAAAACTACGCCCTGGGGAGTATCTTCAGTATGAACATGGACGTTACACGTTACATAGCTACTATGACCCTTTGCAAAATCCAAGCTGTAGCATCACTACGCAAAAAGAGGTACTTGCACTTTTAGAGCCTCTTTTAGAGGAGTCTATTGTTATGCGGCTTGATGCAGATGTCTCAATGGCATCGCTTCTCTCAGGTGGCATAGACTCAGCTACTATAAACTACTATGCAAAACAAAATGGTAAAAAGCTACACACCTACACCTTGGGTTATAAAGAGTTTGCAAAATACGATGAGAGGGAAAATGCAAGCCAGAGTGCAGAGTTTTTAGGTATCAAAAACACCCATGTTATTATCGATGAGCACTCTTTTTTAGAGGCGCTTGATCCTGTTTTAGAGAGTTTAGACGAACCACTTAACGACCCTGCCGCAGTTCCGCTTTATATGCTTTTTGATCGTATCAAACAAGATGGGTATAAGGTGGTTATGAGTGGAGAGGGAAGCGATGAACTTTTTTTAGGCTATAGACAATATTTTGAATATCTCGATATACAAAAAGCGGCAACTCTCTCCCACAAAAACTGGCTCAAAAAATACTTTCATGCCAACTTCTCTATGAATAGAGAGTGGGAGTGGTACAAGCGGATCTTTGATGACACCCTGCTCTTTCGCACTTCAGGAGAGAAGTTTACAGATCTGCAAAAGAACCACCTTATGCGTCGCAATGTACGTGATAATGAAGCACTTAAGTATCTTCAAGAGTATCGTAAACGCTTTGAGAACTCTTCGCACAGCGATGAGAGTCTTTGGTACAGCTATATAGATCTGCAACTCTTTCAAGCAGAACACTTTCTTACAAAACTTGATCGTGTCAGTATGGCACACTCTATAGAATCACGTACCCCCTTTTTAGATCATAAACTTAGCGATGCGATCTTTAGTATCGATCCTAAACTTCGCTACGAAGAGGGAAAAACAAAAGCACTCCTAAAGCAGATCATGCAAGGCAAACTTGATGAGAAGATCCTCTCACGCAAGAAAAAAGGCTTTTCAAATCCGTATATGGAATACCTTATCAGCTCAGGCAAGATCTCCCTTATTCAAGAGGTCAACAAACAAAGCGGACTCTTTAAAGATGAGATGTTGCAACGCTATATAGACACAGCTTCAAAGGGACGTTTTAAACAACATTTATGGGGTCTTTACGTACTTAGTGTTTTTATAAAAAAACATCTCTTATAACTTTTTGGAATAGTGCTTGCTTAAGCAGATCAAAAAAGTTCTAAGGGTTTTTGATGCAGATAGCTTTGACAAACTACGCCAACTCCTCCTACAACACCCAATATCAAACACAACAAGATTCTATACAGACAAAAGAGAGTATAGATCAAACACAAGATCTTTTCAATGAAAAAACCGATACAACAGAGCAACAAGAACAAGAGAACAAGACACTCGATTCTAAAGCTGAAGAGATCTTAGACTCGCTACTTAAAGGCAATACTCAAAGTCAAAAGTACGCTATAAAAGCGATGCTTGAGCAAACTCTCAACCCTGAAGAGAAGATGTTAGTAGAGGGGGAACTCTTACGTAAACTTGATGCTTTTATCGCAAACAAAGAACAAGGGATCATTGTAAGTGGCTCCTCTTTGTTTCAAATAGCTTCCTCTTTAAAAACCCTTTATGAAAGTGACTTTAGCCCTCTGGATCTCACAGCCTAAGAGTAGGAATATTTTTTGCTTGTGATTTATTATGACTAGAAGAGAACTCCTCCAATTTTTTTCACTCTCAGCTACTGCAGCTCTTTTTAGTGCGTGTAGTACACGTGATGCCCAACGTATTTATAATATTGCAACCGCTCCTGATCCACGCCTTGCAGCAGAACAAGTTGCAAGAGGGTATGCACAAAACCCTAGTGCTTTTTTTGAAGATGCAAAACGTTTTGCAAACTTTGTAGAGTCCTTTCAAAAACAATCTCAACAAAAGTGGGGTAAAAGCGCGCCTAGCCCAAAAGCAGATACCTATGTCAAATACTATGATAAATTTCGCTCCAAATCTCTTGTAAGTTTTCGTGAAGGTTATGTTTTAGTCGAGGCACTCAATGATGATGGTAAAGCAAAAACACGCCTCAACCAAGCTATTGTTTATACTCTCTTGACCCCAGCAGATCCAAGTAGTGCCGTTTCACAGTACGATGCCGAAGCACCTCACATGGGAAAAGAACCTTTTCTTTATGGACAGGTAAAAGATTATGAAGGAAAAGATATTCGCTGGGAATGGCGTGCCAAACGTTTTGCCTCTTATCTTGTTGCAAATAAAGTGACGCAAAAAAGTATCAAGACAGATAAGGGCTATGTTTCAGTGCAGTCTGTAAAGATCCCTATGGTAGCAGATCATGAAGCACAGCGTCAACAAAACTATAGTAGCTATGTCACTCGCTACAGCGCACACTACAAGCTTCCAAGAGATCTTGTTTATGCCATTATAAAAACAGAGAGCGACTTTAACCCAAATGCAATCAACTCTATCCCCGCTATAGGACTGATGCAGATCGTACCAAAGACAGCAGGAGTCGATGCTTATTCTCATGTTTATGATAAAAAATGGACCCCATCAAAAAACTACCTTTTTGATCCAAAAAACAATATTGAGCTTGGAACTGCCTACCTCAACATACTCGATACACGCTATCTTGCTGATATACGCAATGACAAAAGTCGTGAACACTGCATGATCGCTGCTTATAATACTGGTTCTGGCAACGTTCTCAAAGCTTTTTCAAGCGATAGGCAAAAAGCAAAAAGCATCATAAACTCTATGAACCCTGAGAGTGTTTATTCCCATATGCGTAAACATCTTCCTTATGAAGAGACACGAAACTATATCTACAAGGTAAAAAAATTTCGTTCTGAATTTTCTTAAAGCATCTCTTGGTTATAATAATTATAACGACAATAAAAAGGGAGTTAAAACTCTAAGCTATGATGAAATTTCTTTTATTTTTAAGCCTTATATTTTTAGAGATCCATGCTATTGCAACTATATATGTTGATGCAGATACAAAAACTTTAGATCTCTCTCATAAAGTTGATTATTTTATCGACCAAGAGAATCAGTATAGTTTTGAGACGCTCCCTTTAGATCAGTTTTGGCCTAACGGTTCACACTCTTTAAATTTAGGCTATTCAAAAAGTGCTCTTTGGATCCGTTTTAAGGTTCAAAATAATCTTCCAGATAACTTTAATGGATCTATAGAGATACCTTCACTTTGGATAGACCATCTCCATTTTTACATAAAAAAAGACAAGGAACTTGAGCAACTACTTACTGGTTCTGAGCACCCTTTTTCCTCACGAGCAAGCTATGCAAATGCTTTTTTTCTTCCTTTTAGTTTAGAACAAAATGCAAGTGCCCAAATATATATTCAAGCCTCAAGTGCTATACCATTTATACTTGCACCGCAGCTCTATGCAAAAACCTCAGCAGAAAAGAAAGTCGCACAAAGCAGCTTTTATAAAGGGGGATTGATCGGTATCATCTTGGCGATGCTTCTTTATAACTTTATACTCTTTCTTGTAAGCAAAGATCTAAGCTCCCTACATTACTCTTTTTATCTCTTTGCACTTATACTCTTTGCAGGAACTTTTTATGGTTATAACTTTCAGTTCTTCTGGCCTCAAAATCCATCGTTAAACGCAGATCTCAAACCTGCTTTTATACTACTTCTTCCCTTTATGGGTTTACTCTTTACAAGAACCTTCTTTAGTACAAAAAGTTTTATGCCCAAAACAGATCATGTTTTAGTAACTTTTCTTATACTCTTAGCAATCCTCATTTTTGCAAGTTTCTTTATACCTCAAAGCCTCTATGTCAACTCTATCGCTCTTGTATTTCTTAGTATATATAGTGCTTTACTTATCTGGATCAGTTCTAAAGGATCACAACAAAAAATTGCAGGGAAACAATACTTTTTTCTTGCGAGTCTTCTCTTTTTTCTGTGTGTTATTTTTTATATACTTCTCCCTTTTGGAGTTTTTGAATACTCAACACTTACGTACTATCTATTTGGTATTATTCTTATTATTAAGGTGCTCTTTTTCTGTATTGCACTTAGATTTAGATTGCGTGCACATGAACAACAAACTGATCATGCACACAACCAAAGTATACTTCAAAAAGAGCTCTCTAAACTTGTCACTACCGATCAGCTCACAGAACTTTACACGCGTACAAAACTCACTGAAATATTGCATCTTGAGATACAAAGAGCAAAAAGATTTGAAACCCATTTAGGTGTAGTCTTACTTGATATTGATCATTTTAAACTTATCAATGACTCTTTTGGAGAGGAGACTGGAAATACTATTTTAAAAGATATTGCAAACCTCCTGCAAACACATACGAGAAAAATAGATACACTTGGAAGATGGGGCGATGGAAAATTTCTTATTATCTGTCCAGGTTCAGATTTTGAGGGAACACACGCACTCTCAGAAAAGCTTCGTACTGCTTTAGAAGCGTTTTCATTTAGCACAAAACAGCGCCACACAGCAAGCTTTGGTATGACAGTTTTCCACCATAGCGATGATGAGTTTAAGCAACTGATCTCCAGAGTAGAAAGTGCTGTAAATCAAGCCAAAGATCAAGGAAGAAATAAAACCGTATCACTTTTATGTGATTAAAAAACATAAAATAATTATTTTTAATCACTTTTAGAAGACACTCTTTTGCTATAATTTTTGTAGAGCTCCTTTAAGTGAGGAAATTATGGCTAAATGTAACTCTATTGAATGGTCAAATGTTTATCTACTAGGTGATGAAAAGATTGATGCAGAGCATAAAAAGCTTTTTGATCTGGCTCTAGCTATACCCACTTATAGAGATAGTCCTAGAGGCATTGAAAATGCTATACAAGAACTTATACGCTATACAAAATTTCATTTTACAAATGAAGAGCTCTATATGCGCTCCCTTGAGTATGTACATCTCAGTGAGCACCAAGCAAAACACAAAGTGCTCATTGCAAAACTTCAAGCAATTATTGCAGATCTAGCTCACAAAAACTTCGAGCAAACCTATACAAGTGTTCTTCGCTTTGTAAACCAAGACCTTATTCACCATATAATGGTAGAAGATAAAAAGGTTCAACACTTCAGACGTAACAAACTAGGTATGCGCACCATGTTTACATGGAGAAAAGAGTATATGCTCTGCCATGATATGATTGATAAAGATCATCAAGAGCTTTTTAACATAGCCTATCGTGCTTTTTCACATGATGAGTCTAAACTTCCAAAAGAGTATGTACGAAAAATTATCCGTGAGCTTAACGAATATATGCAAGCCCACTTCATGAGAGAAGAGGAGTATATGGATTCTATAGAGTTTCCTCTTTTACAAGAGCATAAAAATATTCATCTTAACATCATCTCGCAAATACATGAACTCTACTCTAAAATTCCCCTTATGTCTCTTCAGCAGTTTGAAAAAGAGCTTCTCTCTTCGATCGATATTTGGCTTGTTAACCATATTCTCAATGAAGATCAAAAAATTATATGTTTTTTAAGGGGTATCGACCTACGATAGTTTACGTGCACTTAAAAAAAGATACTCTTTACCTGTCACAACAACACGGTATCCTTTTTGTTGCAGATACTTTTTACAAAAGTGGATATCTTTGAGTACTAAACTCATCTCTGAAAAAGAGTAGTTTGGTGCTTTAGCTCCATAGATCATCTCTCCATCGATCCATCGGCAATTTGGAAACCCTAAGATCACAGCAGCATCTTTATGAAGATAGTTTTGGTAGATCTCCATAAATTTTTGATTGAAGTTGATCCCTGAGCTTTGCAGTGTACCTATAGAGATAAAGAGATCAAAACGACCTAACTCTAAACTCTCAAGATCATTAAGATCATGTGCTATAAAGCGTATATTTTTTTCTTGAAAACTCTCTGTTGCATACTCTATAGCACTTTTAGAATAATCAACCCCCACATACTCTTGTTTCACAAAGTTCTCTATGCCTATAAGCTCTTTAATAACACGAAACTCATCCCCTTTGTTGATACCTGCATTAAAGATCCTTTTACGATCTTGTATAGCAACAAACTTTAAAGCCTCTTCATAAGCGTATAAAAAACTAAACTGTGCTGTTTTATCTAAAGAGAAAAAAGGGCTCTCTTTACCATACTTTTCTTTATCTTGTTGCAGTTTATGAAAGGAGTTTTCTGTATTTAACTTCTCAAAATCCAAAGAGATGTACTGCCCTTTAGTATCATATCTAGGTGTTTTCAAACGCATAAAAAAGAGCTGTGCAAGATCTGTAAAAGCTTTATAACCTATCTTGGAGATATCTTCCTCTTGAAGTTGAAGAGTCAAGATCGCACCAGCTTTCAAAGAGGGGCTATTTTTACGAAAAAATTTAAGGATCTCTTGTACTGTTGGTCTAAAAAACTGCTGCGTCATCTCTCTTTAAAGACTATCGTTTAAAAGAATAAGCTCTAAAGAACCACTCACATAGTTTGCAAAAAATGTCATTGTTGCAAGGTCTTTGTCTTCAAAATCACTACGCATTTTATTAAGAAGTTGTACAACACCTATCACTTCACGCTGTGAATCAAAAATTGGTACAGTTAAAATATTTTTCGTCTTATATCCACTTTTTTTATCGATATTTTGAAGAAACCTTGGATCATCATAAGGGTCATTTACAATTTGCGCTTCTTTCTTTTTATATGTTTCCCCCACTATACCGGAATCACTTGAGATAACAATACGCCCTATTCCATCACTTAGACGTGTCCAAAGCATCTTATCTTCTTTATCTACAATAAAAAGTGAGCATCTATCCGCATCAACAAGTCTTTTTGCCTCATCTGCAATAAGTTCTAAAGACTCCTCTATTCCATCAACTCCCATTAACTTTTTGCCAAAATCAGCAATTTGGTGTAATTTTTCCATCCTCTTGTATCCTTATAGTATTTACTTTTCTTCACAAAGATTAACTAGTTCTAAAAACCCACTTACATAATGGGCAAAAAAGATCATAAACTTCACATCTTCATGGGAGAATCCATCCTCTTTATTTAAAAGTTGAAGGATCCCTATAATTTGTCTTTTTGAATCAAAGATCGGAGCTGTAATAAGATTATTTGTCATATATCCAGTTTCTCGATCCACATCAGATAAAAAATTTGGGTCTGAGTATGCATCATTTGAGACAATTGGCTTTTTTGCTTTGATGGTATGTCCTACAATTCCCCTGTCTGTAGGCACTATAATCTTCTCTACTCCATCTGAAAGTGTGGTCCACAACTCCCCTTTATGGAGATCATTTATAAAGATAGAACACCTATCAGCTCCAATCACCTCTTTGGCGTATTTGGATATAAGAGGAAGTCCATCAATCAATGACCTTTTATCCAAAAGCTGTTTTCCAAACTCTGCTAGCTTAGCGTAACTTGATTCATATCCCATAATATACAGCCTTTAGATTTTTTTTAAAATAATTATAGTGTAAAATAGATCGAAAAAAAAGGAAAATTGATGAAAGAAGTAACAATTTGGCATAACCCTAGATGTTCTAAGTCTCGTGAAGCCCTCTCTATCTTGGAACAAAAAGAGTGTACACATACAGTTATAAAATATCTTGAAGAGACCCCAACAAAAACTCAAATAAAAAAGATACTTACAATGTTAAAAGTTACACCAAGAGAGATGATGCGTACAAAAGAGACTCTTTACAAAGAGTTAGAACTTCAAAATGAACATAACGATGAAAAACTCATAGATGCGATGCATTCACATCCTAAACTTATACAAAGACCTATCATCGTTCGTGGAGACAAAGCACTTATTGCCCGTCCACCATCTCTTCTTGAAGATTTTTTAAACGTTTAGTTGCTCTATAATCACTCCATTATCTTGAATAAATTTTGAGATAATATCTGAGTGATTGTGTTCATAGGCTTTAGCATACACAATACGTTTGATGCCACTGGCTATGATATTTTTGCTACAGTCACTACACGGTTCTAGTGTTACATAAATTGTAGCACCCTCTATACTAATACCTTTACGTGCAGCCCAGATAATAGCATTCATCTCTGCATGGATCTCATACGTTTTTGACCATTCGTGATGATCTTTTGTATAAGTACCATCCCAATGTTCACAGCAGTTTTCATAACCCGCAGGTGTGCCATTGTATCCTGTACTTAAAACACGTCCATCTTTTACAATCACTGCACCTACTTGTTTAGAAACGCATTTTGATGCTGTTGCTATCTCTTTTGCGATATTTATAAAGTTTTGGTCATTTAACATTTTTGTCTCTCAAAGTCACTTTAATCTGCATTATGGTATTATATCGCAAATTTTAAGGGCACTTCCATGCAAAAAACAAAAGTTTTTTCGTGGTGCTCAATATTTTGGAGTATAACCTATGGACACAAAACAGATTAAATCGCTTATGAATCACTTTGATGAAAGCGGTCTTTCTAAAATGAAAATTACTAGAGATGATTTTTCAATTGAGATGGAAAAAAACACAGGAGTTGTAGCACCAGTAGCAGCTACACCTGTAGCAGTTGCACCTACTGCAACACCGGCTCCAGCACCCACTGCAGCACCTGTAGCATCTACACCGGCAGAGATCACTGGTGATACGATCCTCTCTCCTATGGTTGGAACATTTTATTCTTCGCCTTCTCCAGATTCACCAGCATTTGTAAAAGTTGGAGACATTATCAAAAAAGGGCAAGTAGTAGCTATCTTAGAAGCTATGAAAATTATGAATGAACTTGAAGCAGAATTTGATTGTAAAATTATTGATGTTTTAGTAACAAATGGTCAAGCAGTTGAATACGATATGCCTCTTTTTGTAGTGGAAAAAGTATAAAAAGATGGCTGAAATCAAAAGAATTCTCGTAGCGAACCGTGGAGAGATCGCTCTTCGCGCTATCCGTACGATTAAAGAGATGGGTAAAGAAGCAGTAGCTATCTACTCAACAGCAGATAAAGGGAGTGAATATCTCAAACTTGCCGATGCCGCTATCTGTATAGGTGAGGGGCCAAGTGCGAAAAGTTATCTTAATATCCCTGCGATTATTTCAGCAGCAGAGATCAGCCAGTGTGATGCTATCTTTCCTGGGTATGGTTTTTTAAGTGAAAATCAACACTTTGTTGAGATCTGTACACACCACAAGATCAAATTTATAGGACCTACTCCCGAAGTTATGGTTCTTATGAGTGACAAATCAAAAGCAAAAGATGTGATGATCGCTGCTGATGTACCCGTAGTTCCAGGAAGTGATGGAGCTATTACAGATATCGCTGATGCAAAAAAAAGAGCAAATGAAGTTGGCTACCCTGTTATTCTTAAAGCGGCTCAAGGTGGTGGTGGACGTGGTATGCGTGTTGTTGAAGAGGAAAGCTACCTAGAAAATGCGTTTTTAGCTGCAGAGAGTGAAGCGATCACCGCTTTTGGCGATGGTACTATATATATGGAAAAGTTCATCAAAAATCCTCGCCATATTGAGGTGCAAGTGATGGCAGATGCACATGGAAATGTATTACATATCGGAGAGCGTGACTGTTCTATGCAAAGACGCCACCAAAAACTGATCGAAGAATCACCTGCAGTAATTCTTACACAAGAGGTAAGAGAGCGTTTATGGGAAGCAGCCGTAAGAGCTACAAAATATATAAAATATGAGGGTGCAGGAACTTTTGAGTTCCTTCTAGATGCAGATCTCAACTTCTACTTTATGGAGATGAATACACGTCTTCAGGTAGAGCACTGTGTTTCTGAGATGGTAAGTGATCTTGATCTTATTAAGATGATGATCGAAATCGCAGAGGGTAAAGAACTTCCAGCACAAGAGAGTGTAGTGCTTAAAGGGCACTCTATTGAGTGTCGTATCACCGCTGAAGATCCTATCAAATTTCTTCCGTGTCCAGGAAAGATCAAAGAGTGGGTAGCTCCAGGAGGCAAAGATGTACGTATTGACTCCCATGCACATGCAGGCTATATTGTTCCAATGATCTATGATTCAATGATAGGAAAACTGATTGTTCGAGGAAAAGATAGAGATGATGCTATTGCTCGTATGCACAGAGCACTGAGCGAGTTTAAAGTAAGTGGAATTAAAACAACAATCCCATTTCATCTTAAAATGATGGAAAACGAAGACTTTATATCTAATAACTTCGATACAAAATACCTTGAGAGATACAACGGATAAATCCGTTGTATTAAAAAAATTTACTCTACATCTCTTAGAGTACGGATATCTGCGTTATGACGCAACCTTGCAAAATAATCCCCTAAAACTTGTTCTCTTTTTTGAGCCATTATAGCATTTACGATCTCATCTTGAACACTTTGTATATCAGCTTCTTGAGCCTGCTCTTTTTTGCGTAGATAGAAACTAAAAAATCCCCCTTGACCATCAGGAACTACTTGACTAAAACTTCCAACTTCTGTAGCTTCTAATAAACTTGCAAGTTCAGGAGCAATTCTTGTGTAAGGGAGTGTTTGATCATTAGTCACTACATCAGGAGCATAAAGCATCGGGTTTGCTATTTTTTGCTCAAGGCGTGAGCGCTCTTTTGCATTATAAATAGTCACCTCAAAACTGCTTGGATGTTTAAACTCCTCTTTATGAAGTGCATAATACTCCTCTATATCATTTTGCGAAGGTTGTGCAACTGAAGAGTACGCAATAGCTGCATAAAGTTTTTGAGATAAGAGTTTTTCTTTGATCTTTTCTTTTAGCTCTGTGGAGTTGATTCCATTTGCTTCACGCACTGCATCATAAAACTGACTCACGTTCATATTATTTGCAGCTGCTGTTTTTTTAATATCTTCATAAACATCTGAAGTACTCACTGATATATCTCTTTTTTCGATCTCTAAAGCTTCAAGCTTCTGACGTATGAGCATATCTGTTGCTCTTTTTGCATCTGTATTCATAGTACGCATCTCTTGCTTTATCTCTAAGAGTGTAATAGGCTCCCCTTCTACAGTAAGTGCCACTCCGTTGATTATCTCTGCATAGAGCAAAACGCTCACAGAGAGTGCAAGAACAATTTTTTTCATATCTACCCATTTCTCATTTAAAGTTGAAGCTATTTTACCAACATTTAACCAATACTAGCCTAAAATTCTTCTACTATTTTTTAAAGGTTTTTCATGGTTGTTACACGATTTGCTCCAAGTCCTACTGGGTATCTGCATATTGGTGGTCTTCGTACTGCTCTTTTTTCTTATCTATGGGCTAAAAAAAACAAAGGGGAGTTTGTTCTTCGTATTGAAGATACAGATAAAGCAAGAAACTCCGAAGAAGCTACAAAAGCGATTTTACAAGCATTTGAGTGGCTTGGTTTAGAACATGATGGTGAGATCACTTACCAATCGCAAAGAGATGAGATCTATGCAAAATATATTCAAAAGCTTCTTGATGAAGATAAAGCTTACTACTGCTATATGAGCAAAGAGGAACTCGAAGAGCTTCGTGAGACACAAATGGCAAACAAAGAGCGTGCCAAATATGATGGTCGTTACCGTGACTTTAAAGGTACTCCACCTGAGGGAATCAAACCTGTAGTGCGTATTAAAGCACCACAAATAGGAACTATTATTGTCAAAGATGGCGTCAAAGGCGATGTTGTTTTTCAAGCAGAAGATATCTTAGATGATTTTATCATTGCACGTGCTGATGGAAGCCCAACATATAACTTTGTCGTAGCTGTTGATGATGCTCTTATGGGGATCAATGAAGTGATCCGTGGAGACGATCACCTCTCAAATACACCAAAGCAGATCGTAGTATATGAAGCACTTGGGTTTGCGATCCCTAAGTTTTACCATGTACCAATGATCCACAATTCTGAAGGTAAAAAGCTCTCAAAACGTGATGGAGCAACAGATGTGATGGCATACAAAGAGATGGGCTATACACCACAAGCACTTCTCAACTTTCTTGTACGTCTTGGCTGGAGTTATGGAGATCAAGAGATCTTCTCTATGGAGGAGATGATTAATCTCTTTAATCCAAAAGATATTAATAAGTCCGCTTCGATCTACAATACACAAAAGCTCGAGTGGCTCAATGCACACTATATTAAAAACACTCCAAACGAAGAACTTGCAAAACTACTTGGAGAGTATGGACTTCTTCTTACTTCACACGATAAAAAAGAGATCTTACTTGATGCACTTAAAGAGCGAGCTAAAACACTTGTAGAGTTAAAAGATCTTATTGCAGAGATTTTAGAAACTCCAAAAGAGTATGATCCAAAAGCACTCAAAAAAGGGATCAAAGCTGACTCTTTAGAGATCCTCTCTGCATTTAAAGAGAAGATCCAAACTGCTGTAGAGCTTCATCTTCCAAGTGATTACCATACTCTTATGGAGAAGCTTGTTGAAGAAAAAGAGATAGGTTTTGGAAAGATAGGGCAACCTCTTCGTATTGCGCTTTTAGGAAAAATGAGCGGACCTGGACTTGATAGTGTCATGGCGATCATTGGTAAAGAGGAGACTCTAGAGCGTATCGCAAAGCTTATAGAGTCTCAAAGTTAATTTTTTACAAAGCTCACTTAAGATGGATACAGAACCTTTTACTTTTAAAACCCTGTTCCATCTAGCATTTAAACATAAAAAAGCACTCCTTTATGGGCAGCTTATCACTTTTTTTGCCATTGTTATAAGTATTCCTATTCCACTTATGCTTCCTGCTATGGTAGATGAAGTGCTTTTAGAAAAACCTGCTTACTTTTTAGAGTTCATTGAGATCTTTATAGAAAAACCTTCCGCCTTTACTGCTATAGCCATCGTTACTTTTGCGGTAGTTTTTTTACGCCTTGTGTATCTAGTTTTTACTGTCATCAATACAAAAATATTTACCCATATCGCAAAATATATCACTTATATGCTGCGAAAGAGACTTATACAGCACCTCAAATACGCCACAATGAATGAGTACGAAACATTAGGAAGCGGTGCAATCACCTCCAATCTTATCACCGATATCAATACCCTTGATAGCTTTTTAATCACTACCACAAGTCGCTTTGTTACATCTGTTTTAACCCTTATAGGTGTCGGAGTTGTTATGATGCTCATCGATCCTTATCTAGGTTTGCTTATTCTTGTGATCCAGCCCCTTGTTTTACTTCTCAATAAAAAGATGATCCGCAAGGTCTCTCAACTCAAAAAAGTTGAAAATAAAAGTATAGAGGAGTTTCAGGAAAACTTTGCACAAACACTTGAACTCTACGGGCAGATCAAAGCTAGTAACAAAGAGAACTATTTTTTTGACAAGGCGATCAAAAATGCACAAAATATTCAAAATGCTTCAAACAACTATGGCTATAAAAATGTAGCTTATGAGCGTTTCTCTTATACCATCTTTTTGATCGTTTTTGAACTCCTGCGTGCCGCTGGTTTACTCCTTGTGGCGTATAGTGATCTGAGTATAGGGATGATGTTTGCAATGTTTGGCTACATCTGGTTTATCATGACTCCTGTTCAGGATATTCTCTCTATGCAATACAGTTATGCCTCTGCAAAAGCTGCACTCGAGAGGATCAATACTATTTTAGATCTCCATCAAGAAAAAAATGGCACAAAAACACTTCAAGATACAAAAGTATCGATCCGTGTAGAAGATCTTTGTTTTTCTTATGCACCAGAGAAACAAACCCTCAAAAATATCTCTCTTTTTATACCAATGGGAGCTAAGATAGCACTTATCGGTTCGAGTGGAAGTGGTAAAACCACTCTTGCACAGATACTTGCAGGCTTTTATGAAAAACAGAGTGGCACACTTAGTTATAATCAAATTCCTATAGAAGAACTCAACAAAAGTTCTCTACGCCAAAAAATATTTTTGGTATTGCAGATGCCTATTCTCTTTAATGACACACTGCATTTTAACCTTACTATGGGAGATCAAAGTATCTCTTTAGAACAGATTCAAAATGCACTTGAGATTGCAGAACTAGCAGAGTTACTTGCACAGATGCCACAAGGTCTCAATACTATTGTAGGTCGCCACGGTATCCGTCTCTCAGGAGGACAGAGACAACGTCTCAGTATTGCACGAATGATCCTTGCCGATCCTAGTGTCATTATCTTCGATGAATCAACTTCAGCTTTAGATGTCCACACTGAAGCTAAGATCCAAGCAAAACTACTCCCCCTCCTTGCAGACAAAACAGTTATCACTATCGCCCACCGCTTAAGTACTGTAAAAAATGCAGAGATGATCTATGTGCTTGAAGATGGAAAGGTTGTTCAAAGAGGCTCACATAAAGAGCTTGAAGAGGAAGAGGGGCACTATATGGAGTTTGTAAAAAAGCAACTTATATAACGCTTTTTCTTAACACAAATGACAGCTAAACTATCTTATTATAAAATATAATACTCTCTATTAGATTCAGGAAAATTTTTAATGAAAACAAAACCTATCAAAAACAAGATCATGCTCCTTACAACTGTTGTTTTTATGGTGTTTGTTTTGCTCTTTAATGTCAAACTCTATCAGATGAAATATGAGGAGATTGAAAGAAGAAGTTATGAAACCTACAACAACGCTTCAAACCTTTTAGAATCTATCCATAGCAATCTCAGTTTTACTCTCTTCAACCGCCTCGAAACCCTAAGCAAACTTAAGGTATTTAGCAATGTTTATACAGATCTTATAGATAAAGAGACTCAATACCTAGATCATAATCTCAAAGTTTTACAAGAGCGTTTTTCTTATATAAATCAACAGTTTCCAGAGCTTGTGACACTCCAGATCATAGATAAAAATGGATACCCATACCTTTCACTCAAAAAAGGACTTGCTCAAGAGGCGCGTGATATCTCAAATCGTCCCTCACTCCATGAGCTTCTTAACAATCCAAAAAAACGATCATTTTATGAACGTTCATGTTGTGGCACTCTTTATCGAGTCTCTATCCCACTGATATATGAGGGTGAATTTGTGGGGATCTTAGAAGCGGGTATAAGCCCAAAAGAGTTTGCAAAAAGGATCCATACTCTTTTAGGACTTCAAACCTACCTTTTTAAAAAGAACAGTTTTGATCGTAACTTTACAAGTTCTGATCATCTGCCTGCATCCCTACAAGAACACCTGCTCGATACCACTAAAGAGAAGTTTAGCTATGAAGAGAAAACTTATATAAAACATGAACTTCCTCTCAATGGATTTGAGGGGGATGAACTCCTAAAGATCTTTACACTTGAAGATATCACTGCTCTTGAAGAGGGATTTACAAAATTCATGTTTCTCTCTATTGTTATCACTACTTTACTTGTCTTTAGCCTTTTAGCAATTATGGACCGTCTTTTTATCAAGATCTTACAAAAGATAGATGAACTCCTCTATATGTTAAATAGAACAGATCACTTTATTTTTGCTGTAAATGCGCTCAATCACAAGATCACCTTTGCCAACACTCCACTTTATAGAACTTTGGGATTAAGCAATAAGCAAGTAAAAACAAAAGATGTCAACAGCTTTATCTATAAAAAAGACCCCTCTACCGGAGTGAACCAAACGCTTTTTTTACAAAAAAGCATAAAAACACAAGATGCTTTTTTATATCTTGATGAGAATAAAGAGATCCCTTTGGACCTTCGGATCAACTATATCGATGCACATGGTGGATACTACATTGTTGTTGCAAAAGATATTACCGAAGTGTTAGAACAAAACCTTGAGAGAGAGGTGAATGAGAAGATGATCAATAAATATATTCCCCTCTCACAAACAGATCTTAAAGGAAAGATCACCTATGTCAATGAAGCATTTTGTAAACTTACAGAATATACAAAAGAGGAGCTTATAGGCAAGTCTCATAGGCTGATTCGCTCTGCAAAAACCCCTTCATCGTTTTATGAAAAACTTTGGAAAACAATACAAGAAAATCGCTCTTTTAGTGGAGAGCTTCGTATCTGTACAAAATTTCAGCAAGAGCGTTGGGTGCGTATCGTGATCGAAGCACGTTACAACATTGCAGGGGAGAAGATAGGGTATGTCTCTACAAGAGAAGATGTTACCGATAAGCAGGAGATGCGTTTTATCTCAGAACATGACCAACTCACAAAACTCTACAATAGAAGAAGCTTTGAGTCAAAACTTGCACAGTTTTTTGAAAAGATGCTCCATGAACAAAAACGTTTTGCAGCTATTATGTTTGATATAGATCATTTCAAAAAGGTCAATGATACCTATGGACATCAAGTGGGTGATACAACCTTACAAAAAGTCGCAGCAGCTATTAGTACAGTGGTGCGTGAAGAAGACTTTTTCGCACGATGGGGTGGGGAGGAGTTTATGATCCTCATCAATACAAACAAAACAGAAGATCTGATCCGCATCACCCAAAAGATCCAAAAAGTGATGCAAGAGACTGACTTTATGCCAGTACAAGAGGTTACACTCAGTTTTGGTTTGCATATCTGTAGTGAAGATGAAAGCCAAAAAGATTTTCTTACACGTCTTGATATGGCTCTCTACAAAGCAAAAGATCATGGTCGTAACCGCTTTGAGATCGTTTGAATGAGGAAATAACCTATGACTCTTGTTTCAATTGTTGGAGATTTTCACTCCTCTATCTTACCTATTATTTACGAACATAAAGATCGTTTAACACAACATATTTTGCTTTATAAAGGTCTCTCAAGAGATACGAAAATGGCACAACAACTCAGTGCAGGTATCAATAGCTTTAAAGACAAATACTCCTACACCTTTACAAACAAAGAGTATCTCTTAAAAGATGATACTCTTGAAGATCTCTATACTTGTGCACAAGATCTTGTAGCACAAGCAAAAGATCCACAAGAGCTTTATATAAACATTACCGATGGTCTTGCCAATATCACCACAGTTTTGACCTATATGCTTTTCGGACAAGGGGTGCGTTTTCTCTCGTATGATATGTATGAAAACACTCAAACACTTATGGATACGAAACGTTATGAAAAAAGTTTTTTGCAAGAGAAGATGAGTATAGTAGATCACTTTTTACTCAAAGGCTTTGAGATGGAACAAAGTGCTATTAAGGAGTTTGCAAAAGAGAATAAAGAGCTCATCACTTTGCTGATCGAAAAACACCATCGCCACTACAACCAATTTTTGGGTGTCGATCCAAGGAGTGTAAAATATATACAAGACCTTCCTGACAAACATAGCCTTATTCGTGATATTTTTTGTAAATATGGCTTTGGAAAATATATGCTCAAAGATCCAAGACTCACAGGAAATATATTTGAATCATATATCTACAATCTACTCAGAGATCTTGATTATGATGATATAGAAATTGGCTTTAAAGTCTTTGCTACATACAAAAACTCTCGCATAGCTAATGAGTTTGATATTCTTATCATGAAAAACAATCACCTACACATGATAGAGTGCAAATATCTCAATAGAATCAAACTTGAAGATCTGATCTACAAATATACAGCCTTGGCAAATACACTCGATCACGATGGCAAGATGATCATAGTAATGAAAAAAAAGCCCCTCTATTCAAAAAGAATAGACCTTCATGAAAATAAAGGGCTTATCTATAAAAGAGGGATCTTAAACAATATCAAAGTCTTTGGCGATGTTAAAGAAGATCCACAAGCCTTTGTTCAAAAGGTAAAAAAAGAGTTTGAGATCTAAAACTCAGGCACACCATTTGCAAGCTCAAAAGAGCTAAGAGAGATCATAAGTCCATTCTTTTCAAGCGCTTCTAAAGATTCGATTTCTTCTCTTTTGAGTGCTTGATACTCTTCAAAAAGTAAAATGAAGTTATCCCCATGATAACGAAAAACCATAGCATCTCTGTATCTTTTTTTAAGAAGTTCTGCAAAAGATGCCAAAAATTTATCACCTGCTTTCCAGCCATACTCTTTGTTAAAGTTGCTAAAACCTCCTATCTCTATACGATGCAATGAAGCGAATTTTTTTTGCGCTTCTAGGAGCATTATCTGCAAATAGTTTTCATTATACACATCTGTAAGAGGATCCATAAAAAAGTAAGAAAACCTTCTTTTTTCAAGCTCATTTTGTGGCATCTGTGTTGTATCTACTAGATCTATTGTACTTAGCACATCAACAGCTACACTCACAACTTTTGGATGAAACTGCTTTGCACTCAATGAAGTGATCTCCTCGATCGCTTCGCTGAGTGTTTTTCTAGGCTTATAGATCCGTGTTGTTGTCATGGCATCAAAAGCATCTGCAACCGCCATTACATGAGAGAGAAAAGGGATAGTATCAGGATCTTCTGAAGATGTACTCGGGTACCCTTCCCCATCGTAACGGGCATGATGATAGCGGATAATATCTGCAAGGTCCTGATACATCTTGATCTTTGAGAGCATTCTGTAACCTGCTTCTGAGTGTTCTTTAATAAGCTCATACTCTAGATCAGAGAGGTTTCCAGGCTTAAGTAAAATAGAATCAGGAGTTACAACTTTCCCAATATCATGTAAAATAGCTGCTTTTTCAAGTTTATGTATTTGTGCCTCCTCTAAGCCTAGAGCTTCTGCAAGAATGCGACAATACTTCGCTACGCGCAGAGTATGCCCTGCTGTGTAACTGTCACGCTGCTCGATGATATTGACAAAGGCTAAAATAGTCTCCTCATAATTTGCTATTTTTTCACTCTCCATATACTCAAGCTGATGCTTTTGATAAATAGAGTTAAATGTAAGACCTATATCTGTTGCTATATTTTCTAAAATACTCACCTCTTGTGAATCAAAGCCTTCTGGGTTATTTGAATAGACACTTAACACTCCATAAATTGGCGTGCTATCACTGCTTTTAATAGCTAACTCTATCTTCCAACACCCCAAACATGGAAAACTCTCAGAAACAATATTTAAAGAATCTGTATCTAACTTCTCTATCTTTGTGGCATAAAACTCTTTTTGATCTTGAAGAACCTCATAAGCGTAGTCCTGCACCACCAAAGGATAGAACTCTTTTGAGATCATGCTAAAAAGATTTTCTTGCTTCATCCCAATAGTTGCCATCTTATAGTAGTTGTTTTCTAAAAGCTTTTGTAAGCTGTTATGCACAACACTTTTAATAGAAAAAGAGCTAATAAGTAATTCATTGATCTCTGCTGTAGTTTTTAAAATATCTTTGAGATATTTCTCATGTAGATAGAGTTCTTCAAGCTCTTGAGTTCTCTTTTGCACTTTTTTTTCAAGGTTTTGGTTAAGGTGTTCTATCTCCTCTTGACTCTCTTCAAGACGATGGTTCAACTTTGAGATATAGAGTAAAGAGAAGAGAATAACGCCAAAGATCGTTAAGAGCATATTGATCAAAAAGGTATGCTGTTCATAAAAACGTTTGAGTGTTAACTCCCCAAAATGTTTATACGGACCAATATGTAACTCCTCTAAGATCTTATGCACACTTGAATAATCAAGTGCTATAGTCCAGCCTGAGATATTTGCATTTTTAGCAGCTAATGAATCTTTTGGCATCTGAAGCAAAGCTATCAGCACACGATCTGAGAGCTCTTTAGAAGTAGAAGCTAAACGGGCAAAAGGCCACTCTGGATAGAGGTGTGTACTTACCGCAAAGGGAAAACCACTATACTCTTTTGCTGCTACAACCTTAAAAAGATCAGGAGCGATCAAGCCCTCCCTCTCCATTCTCTCTAAAGTATCGCTCCGTACAGTTCCAGCATCGATCTCTTTGTTACGCAAAGCGATCACTACACGATCATGACTTCCAAAAAAAGAGAAACTTTGAAAATCTTCCACCTCTATTCCTGCATCTGATAACTCTTTTTGTGCCATCACCCAGCCTCCAAAAGAGTTTGCATCGACAGCACCAAAATGTTTCTCTTTTAGATCTTCTAAGGAGTTAATAGCACTGCCTTTTAGCGTAAGAATAACACCCCCAAAACTTGTAAGCTCTTCGCCTGTACTGCTTAAATTTTTGAGTGTTGCGATACGGCTGAGTCCGTAAAGATATTCAAGTTCTACATAGTACATAGTATTTGTAAGAACAAAATCAACCTCTTTTGCTTTCACTGCACGTTTAAGACGCTCAAAACCTAGAGGAACAATCTCAAAATTATAACCTTGTATCTCCTGTGTAAGATATTGTGCTGTTGCATTGTACTTTGCATAAGTGATCGGAATGCCTCTATGTGCCAAGACCCCTATTTTGACATTTTGTTCCCCTAAAAGATAAGAGTATAAAAAGATTAAAAAGAGAAAAAAACGCAGCAAAACCTACACCTTTAAAAATAGCTACTTTAGTATAGCACAAATTATAAATATTTATTTAAGTTTGCTTGGGTTAGTATGTTTACATGAAAAAATATCTCATTCTCCATGGTTGGGGTGGAAGTGACTTCCCACACTGGCAAAGCTGGCTTGCAGGCAAACTTGCACAAGAATATGGTTATGTAAGTTTCTTACGTTTTAGTGACTTTGATGCACCAGACCTCAATCGCTGGTACAAAGAGTTGCAAACACACTTACAAGAGTTTACACCTGATATAGTGATCTGCCACTCCTTAGCAAATACCTTATGGTTTCATCTTTGTAATACGCAAGAGTTACAAAGTGTAGAGAAGCTTTATCTTGTTGCCCCTCCACGACTAAACTCTACTATACCTGAGTTATCAAGCTTTTTTCCTGTAAAAGCTCCAAAAAATCTTTATGCAAAAAAAACTTTACTTATCACATCAACTAATGACCCTTACCTAGATGTCGAAGAAGCAAATCAATTGCAAAAAGCTTTAGATGTTGAGATGAAAGTGATCTTAAATGGTGGGCATATCAATGCTGATAGTGGTTTTGGAGCATGGGAATGGATATTTGAGGAGTGTAAAAACTCTTAGCGTAATACGCTTAGGCGTAAGTGTCTAAGAGTCTTGAATCACTCACTTGCGTTTGCACCTCTTTGGTTTGTGAACTCTGAAAGTTTTGAGCTTCCTTACGTGTTTGGTTTGAACTCTCTGCAAGAGAACTTGTCTGTTCTTGCTGTGTTTCATTTTGAGCCACACTTGGATCTACTCTTCCAATCTGGACTTGACTTGAATAAGGGGATTGAAAAAGATACTGTTTTACTTCCATCTCTTCCTCCTTGAAGTTAAAAACTCATATCTTTCAATTATAGCATAACTTGTTTGTAGTGTATAATTACATCAAAAAGATACTATCTGATGCAAGAACTTCTCTCTCTTTTAGAAAATAAAACTCCTTTGAGTAAAAAACATATAGCCAATATTTTAGACCTGCTTGAAGAGGGATCGACGATCCCTTTTATCGCCCGCTACCGTAAAGAACTAACAGGGGGAGCAGACGACACCCTTTTGCGTGACTTTGAACTAGAGTACAACAAAGCCAAAAAACTGCTAGAGCGCAAAGAGGAGATAATATCTATCTTAGAAGATCGTAAACATCTCACCCCTCAGCTTCTTGAAGAGATCAAAGCCACTCAAGAGCTACGAAGCTTAGAAAATATCTACCGCCCTTTTAAAGAGCAAAGAAACTCACGTGCCTCTCTAGCTATAGCACAAGGTTTAACTCCTCTTGCCAACCTCATAGCCCAAGCTAAAATAGATAACAAAGAGCTACTCTTAAGAGCAAAAAAGTTTATCCATAAAGAGATCAAAAATGAAGAGGAGGCTATTAAAGGCGCTCAAGACATACTTGCTCAGCGATATGCAGAAAATCCTCGTGAGCGTGAAGTGCTACACCAAACACTTTGGCAACATGCACTTTTACAAACAAAAGCTACAAAACATTTTGATCCAAAAGGTGTATACAAAAACTTTGAAGAGCACACAGAAAAAGTTGCAAACATACCATCGTATCGCTACCTTGCAATTATGCGTGGAGCAAAAGAGAAACAATTAAGTGTCTCTCTCAAAATAGATACTCAAAGGATCTTAGAAAATATTCGCCGTTATAAAATTCCACGTCATGCAAGTGAGCTTGCACAACTCCTCTTTGAGGCTTATCAAGACGGTCTTAAACGCCTTTTGCTTCCATCTTTAGAGCGTGAGATCCATGCAGAGCTTAAAGAACGTAGTGATCTTGGAGCGATTGAGGTCTTTGGTAAAAACCTCTCTCAGCTTCTTTTGACACCTCCTGTAGAAAAGCGAGTCATACTTGGGGTTGATCCTGCTTTTCGCACAGGTTGTAAACTAGCTATTATTGATCAAAACGGAGAGTTTTTACAAAGTGGCGTGATCTATCCCAATGCACCTAAAAATGATTATGCAGGAGCAAAAAAAGTACTTCAAGATCTTCTGCAAAAATATAAGATCGATGCAGTTGCTATTGGGAACGCAACTGCTTCACGGGAGACAATAGAGTTTTTTGCCAAGCTTAGCGAAGATGGTATCAAGCTTCCTTATACAGTTGTAAGCGAGGCGGGAGCTTCTGTTTATAGTGCTTCAGAACTAGCGGCAAAAGAGTATCCACAACTCGATGTCACGATTCGTGGTGCTATCTCAATAGCGCAGAGACTTCGTGATCCTATGGCTACACTTGTCAAAATTGACCCAAAATCTTTAGGGATCGGACAATACCAACATGATGTAGATCAAAAGCTCTTAGCAAAAAAACTTGCAGATACTACGGTAGATATTGTAAATAGAGTGGGTGTGTCACTCAACTCTGCTTCTGCCTCACTGCTCTCTTTTGTAGCAGGTCTTAGCCCAAAAATTGCCCAAAATATTTTAGAACATAAAGAGAAGATCGGTAGCTTTAAACACAAAGCAGAGCTTTTAAAAGTGAAAGGTATAGGTGCTAAAACCTATGAACAAGCAGCAGGTTTTTTACGTATTCGAGAGAGTGAAGATCTTTTAGAAAACAGTGGAGTGCACCCTGAGAGTTATGCCATTGCCCGTAAACTGCAAAAACTCGACCTAAACACAGTTGATAGTAAAGTGTTTGCTCAAGAACATAAAATAGGAGAAGAGACGATAGCAGATATTCTCAAAGAGCTTCGCAAACCTGGATTTGATCCAAGAGAGGAACTTCCATCTATCCCTTTTAAAGAGGGAGTTGTTGATATCTCCTCTCTTCATGAGGGAAGTATCGTCTCTGGTGTGGTGCGTAACATTACAGACTTTGGTGCTTTTGTAGATATAGGGCTGAAAAACGATGGACTTATCCATATCTCAAAAATGGCTAAAAAAAGGATATCTCATCCCCTTGAAGTGCTTTCACTCAATCAATTTTTACCTCAGATAGAAGTACTTGAGATCGATGCAAACACTCAAAAAATCTCTTTAGGAGTTCTCTTATGAATCATCAAACAACACTCTATTTTCTTCGTTCAAGTGAACAGTATATTGTAAATAAAATGCTCTCTTATGCCTATAGACTTGAAGAGATGCATGAAGATCCTGCAAAAGTAGAAGCACTCAAAATTTTTACCGAGTTTTATGGCTTTACCAATAAAGATCTAGGACTTTACCTTATGAGTGACAATGAGGTAGCAGGAGCTATTTGGTCTCGTAAACTCAATAATGGGAAAATCCCCACTATCTCCTTAGCTGTTTTACCCCAGCATAGAAGAAAGGGCTATGCGACTCTTATGCTTGAACAGTTTTTACTTGAAGCCGCCGCACTCTATGATGCTTTAGACGTAGAACTTATTGAAGAGAGTTTTGTGCAAGAGATCTATAAAAAAGTTGGCTTTACACAGTTAGACTATGAAGGAAAGAGTCTTGTTGATGGCAAAAAAACGATCAAACTCAGACGGCAACTCGAACGTGCAGAACCTACACGCCCAAGCGATGGCTATGATCCACGAAGATGGATGGACTAAGTGAGTTCTAAAACAGTCAAATACACCCTGAGATCAAACTCTAACTGATGGTACTGTGGTTCCATATATGTACAAAGTTTATAAAACGCTTTATTATGCTCTTTTTCTTTAAAGTGAGCAAGTTCATGTACCACTATCATACGCAAAAACTCCTCTGGAGTTTTTTTAAACATTGAAGCTATCCGTATCTCATTTTTTGCTTTGAGCTTTGAGCCTTGTACACGTGAGATAAAATGGTGTGTGCCTAAAGCATTATGTATTACATTGATTTTTCCATCATATAGCACTTTACTCAAAGGTGCAGTTTTTTTCATATATTCATTTTTGATCTCATTGACATAAGTAAAAAGTAGTTTATCACTTTGCATTGTATGTGAAAAAGTGTACTTACTCTCTAAATAGCTCTGCAAACTCTTTTTCTCTATAAGCTTGCGTACCTGAGCTTGGGTTTCTTCTGGATAGTGACTTAAATATTTGAGCTTTTTCATATCTCTCTTTTCATTTGCTATAAAGCGATCTTACTCAAATTTTCTACTTTTTAGATCATTATTTTCTAAAAGTGTAAAGTGTTGCTTGACACTTATTACATAAAAAGCTATACTTGCTTTAATAATTTAAGCAAGGAGATAAAAGATGTCTATAAAAATGAGTGAGTTAGTCAAATTAACAGAGACTCCAAAGTCAACTATTCTTTACTATATAAAAGAGGGATTACTTCCTCAACCGCTAAAACCAAAACCCAATCTTCACCTTTACGATGAAAGTTCTGTAGACCTCATCAAGTTTATCAAATACCTTCAAACTAATTTTGGATCTTCAATTAGTGAGATCAAAGCGATACTCAGTGTTGAAGGCTTTAATTTTGATCGTGGCTATGAGATCATTTTAGAAACACTGAGTATGCTTATGGGTTCAGCACATCAAAACTCATACTCTAAACAGTATATTTATGAACACTACGATATCTCTGAAGAACTCTTAGAACACTATCTTCAAGAGGGGATCTTATTTCAGCGAGATGATGTCTTTACCGCTAAAGAGCTTGAGATCTTAGAGATCCTTTTAAATCTTCACTCACTTGGGATTGCCCAAGAGCTTATCCACACCTATATCAAATATGCAAGAGAGTTAGCAAAGTTTGAGGTAGCTTTTACAAAAGAGTTTTTATCAAAAACAGAAAATAAAAACGATGCGCTCAAAACCCTCTTTGATACAACACTCAGACTCAAGCCATATCTCTTTAATATGCATACATTACGATCATACCAAGAAAGTGAGGAATAGACATGAAATCACTCTTTCGTACAAAAGGATTTTTAGCCTTTGTCATTATCTTATTTATCAATGCGATGCTTGATATTGGACATAAGATCACCATTCAAAACGTACTGCTTAAAAGTTATGAAGGGGATACTCTCATTATTCTCAGTGCACTCATAAATGCGATGATTCTTCTACCATTTATTTTACTGTTTTCACCTGCTGGTTATATAAGTGACCGTTTTGCAAAGACAAAAGTGATCCGTTATGCGGCAGTTAGTGCTGTGTTTTTAACGCTTCTTATTACACTGAGCTACTATCAGGGTTGGTTTTATTTTTCATTTTTCCTTACCTTTGTTTTGGCGATCCAGAGTGCTATCTACTCCCCTTCTAAATATGGACTCCTCAAAGAGCTTATGGGTGTCGAAAACCTTGCGAGTGCAAATGGTTTAGTTCAGGCAACAACTATTGTAGCGATCCTCTTAGGCTCTCTTCTTTTCTCTGTTATCTTTGAAAACTACTATCTAGCTGCTACTGATGTCAACAGTATTTTACAAGAGATAGCACCTATAGCTTGGTTTTTAGTTCTTTTAAGTCTTATTGAGTGCTATAACGCTTTTAGATTGCCAGTGATCCAGACACAAAATAAAGAGAAAAAGTTTCAAATACGAAGCTATTTAGATCTGAGCTACTTAAAACAAAATATCAAACTGATCCGCTCCAATGAAAATATTTGGCTTAGTATTCTTGGCTTAAGTATTTTTTGGGGTGTGGGGCAAGTTATAGTAGCTGCTTTTCCAGCACACTACAAAGAGATGACAGGGGATGAAAATGCTGTCATTATCCAAGCTATCTTAGCTATGAGTGCTATTGGTCTTGTTTTTGGGTCTATCATCGCAGGGCGTATCTCAAAACTGCATATAGAACATGGGATCATCCCACTTGGTGCTATAGGGATCTTTGCTTCTCTTGTTTTGTTTGCCTATGTTCCAAATACTTATATGATGGGGCTCTCTAGTTTTCTTTTTGGGGTGTTTGGTGGTTTATTTATTGTTCCCCTTAATGCAACAATTCAATACTTTGCAAAAGAGTCTCACTTAGGGACTATTCTCGCTGGAAACAACTTCGTACAAAACATTGCAATGTTTGTTTTTTTAACCCTCACTATTTTCTTTGTAAATGTAGGGCTTACAAGCTCTATGCTTTTTACATTTAGTGCTGTTATCACTTTACTTGGAAGCCTCTATAGTATTAAAAAACTTCCACATCTTTTTGTTCGTATCTTGCTCTTTCCGATCTTATACTCACGCTACAAACTAGAGGTACGTGGCTTAAAAAACCTCCCTCGTAGTGGTGGTGTTTTACTTCTTGGAAACCATATAAGTTGGATTGACTGGCTTCTTATTCAAGCGGCTTCTCCACGTGCTATCAAGTTTGTAATGGCAAAGAGTATCTATAGTAAATGGTATATTCGCTGGTTTGTAGATTTTTTTCATGTGATCCCTATCTCTGCTACAGCAGGTAAAGACTCTCTTGAGCAGATCCAACAAAGATTACAAAACGGAGAGGTTGTAGCACTCTTTCCAGAGGGTCGTATAAGTTATAATGGACAACTAGGCGAATTTAAAAAAGGGTATGAAAAAGTGTTGCAAGACACAAACTACCCAATAGTTCCTTTTTATATTCATGGTTTATGGGGTTCTACCTTTTCACGTGCTACAAGCCATTTTAGAAAAATGACAAGAGAGGGGTTTAAGCGTCCTATAGCTGTAAGCTTTGGTGAAGTCTTAGCAGCAGACACAAGTGCTGAACTCCTCAAACAAAAAGTAGCTACCCTCTCACATGAGATGTGGGAAAAACAGATAGAACACACACGACCGCTTCAGTACAACTGGCTCAAACGTGCAAAGTCTCAACTACAGCAACGCTCTATTGTTGATGCTTTAGGAACAGATCTCAATAATGCAAAAGTGATTACCGCTGTTTTACTTTTTGTAAAAGTGCTTAAAACACTTAAAGATAAAAATGTAGGGGTCTTGCTTCCATCCTCTTCTATTGGGTCTATTGTCAATCTCTCTTTACTGATCTTGGGAAAACGTCCAGTAAACCTGAACTACACCTTGAGTGCTTCAGCGATCTCTAGTGCTATTGAAAAAGCGCAGATCACTACAGTTATAAGCTCTGAGAAGTTTATGAAAAAACTCTCGCTTAAAGGTTTTGATCTCTCAGATGTTCTTGAAGATCGTCTTCTTATAGCTGAAGATCTAGCAAAAGAGTTTACGACACAAAAACGACTCTTTGCTTTAGCACAAGCTTATCTATTTCCAGCATGGGTTTTAGAGAAACTCTATTTTGAAGAGATTGATATCAATGACACAGCAACAATCCTCTTTAGTAGTGGAAGTGAAGGCACACCAAAAGGGATCGAGCTTACACATAAAAATCTTATGGCAAATATTAAACAGGTTGCTGCACTTTTAAACTTTGAAGATACAGATGTGATTTTAAACTCTCTGCCAATCTTTCACTCTTTTGGTTTAACCGTGACAACACTCTTGCCACTTTGTGAGGGGGTTACAATGGTAAGTGCGCCAGATCCTACAGATGCTCCGGCTATAGGAAAATTAGCAGCACGTTACCAAGCAACGATAATGTTTGGGACTTCTACATTTTTTCGTCTGTACAATCGCAATAAAAAACTGCACCCTCTTATGTTTGAAAGTATACGTATGGCTGTAGCAGGAGCTGAAAAACTCAAACCTGAGATCAAAAGTGCTTTTAAAGAGAAGTTTGGTGTAGATATTTTCGAGGGCTATGGTGCTACAGAGACCTCTCCTGTGATCTCTGTAAATATGCCTGATGCTTTAGACCTTGATTCTATGCGCCCTGTTGTTGGAAACAAGATAGGTACAGTAGGACAAGCCTTGCCAGGAAGTATAGTAAAAATTGTAGATCCACTCACGCTTAAAGAGCTTGAAGTTGGAGAAGATGGGCTTATTGTCGTTGGTGGTCCACAGGTGATGCAAGGCTATCTTGGTGATGCAGAAAAAACAGCTGAAGTTATCGCAGTTATCGATGGTGTTCGCTACTATAAAACAGGGGATAAAGGGCATGTTGATTCTGATGGTTTTATCACCATAGTTGATCGCTATAGCAGATTTGCAAAAGTTGCAGGAGAGATGATCAGTTTAGGCAGTGTTGAGGAACAACTTGAGAAGATCTTAGGCAGTGATATAGAGCTAATCGCCGTAAATCTCAATGATGAGAAAAAAGGTGAAAAAGTGGTACTTCTTTATAATGCAACACTTTCGCTTCAAGAGATCCAACAACAGATCAAACAAAGTGAGATGCTCCCGATTATGCAACCAAGTCTCTTTTATTTTGTAGAGCAACTACCAAAACTAGCAAGTGGAAAAGCCGACTTTAAAGGTGCAAAAAAACTTGCACAAGAACTTTGTGATTTGGAGCTTTAAATGCAAACTATAGATATTCATGCACATCTTCTGAGCAGTGAAGTGAGCCTGCATCGTATGTATGATAAAGCTGCCCTTCTTTTCTTTGGAAAAAAGATGGGCTTGAATGCAAAAGAACTTATCAAAAACCCGTATGAGGTGTATACTCGCTCACTCATACAAAATATACGCAATGCACAACACATCAAAAAGAGTGTTCTCTTTGGTGTTGATGCACGTGTAGATGCAAAAGGAGATATATTACACAAAGACCTTACTGTTTGTGCAAGTAATGATGATCTGCTTAAACTCTACCAACAAAACAGCGATATAATTATCCCCTTTTTCTCAATCAATCCTATGCGACCAGATGCCCTTGATCTCATCGATAAATATACGGAATTAGGGTTTAAAGGTGCAAAGTTTTTACAAAACTATTGGGGCGTAAATACAAAAGATCAGCATTACAGAGCCTATTTTGAAAAATTAAAAAGTAAAAATCTCCCCCTCATTGTTCATATAGGGAGTGAAAGCAGTGTACACTCTTTTAAAGAGTGCGAGAGTATAGAGATGTTGCAACATCCTCTTGAGGTTGGGGTAAATGTTATAGCAGCACACATGGCACTAAGTTATGAACCAAAAAAAATCCTCAAAGCTCTCTCTTCAAATCCAAAAAATTTTAATGAAGACTATTTTACTCTTTTAGAAATGTTGCAAAAACACCCAAACCTTTATGCTGATCTCTCTGCACTTCTCACTCCTGTAAGAGCAAAAGTATTACGCCATCTTAGTCAACAAAAAGATGTACACCATAAACTGCTTTTTGGAACAGACTATCCAGTTCCTTTTAGCACCATTTTAAACACGCACGATCTCTCTTATAAAAAACGTTTTGAACTCTCAAAAATACAAAACCCTTTTGATCGTTATAGCAAAACATTTTTGCAATACTTTGAACATACAAGCCCAATTTATAGTAACTATGAGAAGATTCTCCCTTTAGAATGAACGCTATAAAAAGATATTTTTGATAACTATTATCAAAAATTAAGTTTCGATCTCCTATTATTTTAATAATAATTATCAAAAAGGAGATATTATGCGCAAAGTTGGATTTGCTTATCGTAATGAAGAGCTCAAAGAGATATTACCTAAATCGTATAAAATTGAATCGCTTCAAAGTAAAAGGCGGATGTTGTGTATCATGCTCAACCAGTTTCTCTCACCTCAAGCACAGATCTGCTTAGATGATAAAAAACTTTTTAGCGAGGATATTCTAAGTATTTTTATTGCAAAAATAGAATCTTTTTTTCCTCTTTATAAACTTCGTCCTCAAAAATCGCAAAAACTCATACAGCTTTATAGCAAGGAGACTATACTTTTTCATCAGTTTAGCAAAATGAGTAAAAATGTTAAGCTCAATTATTTGAGTCGCTCTTATATCTATGATGCAACTTATAAAATGCCTCAAGGCTTTACACACCCAGCTGCAGAGCTAATCTCTTTGATCTTTAATGGAAAAGAGATCATGATGATGGCAGACCTTGACCTCCTCTTTACGCAAACTGTCTACAAAAGAATACGTCGAGAAAAAGATAAAAAAGTCTCTCTTGATCTTCCATATATTCAGATCGATCAACATGGAATCACTACACGCCTACTTCCAAAATGGAAAAATATAAACCCAAAAAAATTAACACAAAGGAGCGATGAGATCAACAAAGGGTTTGAAGAGATAGCTAAAGAAAAAACTGATCATTACTATCTGATCTACCCAAAAACAGAAAACTTTCAAAAACATATTCGTTTACAAAACAAAGAGATACAAAAAGAGATCAAGATGATCCCCTACTCTTTTACATTTTGCAATAGAAAATAAGGAGAAAAACTATGAAAAAAATTGGACTTTTTTATGCAACCTCAACAGGAAATACAGAAAATATGGCATATAAGATCAAAGAGCAACTAGCAGATCTCAATATCACTATGCACGATGTTGCCACAACAAGTGATACAGCAATAGCTGAGTATGATGCACTTATCTTAGGCACTTCTACTTGGGGAGATGGAGACTTACAAGATGATTGGGAGGAGTATATAGATAACCTCAAAAATGCTGAACTTCATGGTAAAACAGTTGCTCTTTTTGGTCTAGGAGATCAAGAGGAGTACCCTGATTATTTCTTAAACGCTATGGGAACTCTTTATGAAAAAGTCTCTGCACTTGGTGCAAATGTTGTTGGCACATGGTCTACTGATGGCTATGACTTTGATGACTCTACAGCAGTAGTAGATGATATGTTCGTAGGACTTGCTCTTGATGAAGACAATCAAGATGAACTAAGTACGGAGCGTATCAATGCATGGACAGAATCGATTCGTACCCATTTTGAATAAACTTACAAAATCCAGACAGAAAAACGTTTTGCTTTAATTTTTGTTTTGCGAAGCCCTTCGTATGCTTGTTGTAATTGCTCCTTTGCAATTGCAACATAACTTTGTCTATCATAAATAGAGATCTTATCTATATGCTTGGCATCTATACCCACATCACGTGCAAGAGCGCCTAAAATATCGCCTGCTCGTAATTTGTCTTTTTTGCCACCCTCTATAACTAAACTTCCGTATGCCGCTAACATTGTAAAGTTTTCAAGTGAGTCTTGAGATCTTAAAAGTTCAAAACTACGCTTCTCATCTTTATACTCCAAAGCCTTCTGCTCTTCATCTTGTGTGTAAAGGGTAAGTGCTACTCCCTCTTTGCCAGCACGTCCTGTCCTACCAATACGATGAGTATATGTCTCATATGTATGAGGCAGATCATAATTAAGCACCATACGCAACTCCTCTATATCAAGACCTTGAGCCGCAACATCTGTAGCAACAAGAACCCGTGCGCTTTTATTTATAAACTGTACTAAGACATCATCACGCTCATACTGTTCAAGATCCCCATGCAAAGCTAAAGCATCAACATTTGATCTCCTTAACTCTTGCGCTAAAATATCTGCTTCACTTTTTGTATTTGTAAAGACAATTACATTCTCTGGAGTATATTTTGCAAAAAGAGAGAGAGTTGTTTCAAGTTTATTTTCGCAAAGATAAAAAACCTCTTCAATCTTATTTGGCAACTCTACCTCTGTTGTTTTAATAGAGTGTGGAGACTCTTGTACTCGTTTGGAGATCTCTAGTACTTCACCTGTATATGTGGCAGAAAAAAGTAGAGTTTGACGCTTCTTTGGCACATATTCAAGAACTGCATCGATCTCTTCTATAAACCCCATATCAAGCATTCTATCAGCTTCATCAAATACTAGGGTCTTTAAAGAGTCGAGTGCAAGGCTCTCTTTTTTGAGATGCTTTAAAATACGTCCAGGGGTACCTACTACAATATGCGAGCCATGGCGCAAAGAGCCAAACTGAGGACCAAAAGCTGTCCCTCCACAAAGTGTCAGGATCTTAATATTATGTTTAAACTTTGCCAAAAGTCGTAACTCTTTTGCCACTTGGTCTGCAAGCTCTCGTGTAGGACAAAGTACAAGAGATTGTACATCAAAGTTTTTCACATCTAGTTTCTCAAGCAAAGCTATTGCAAAAGCTGCTGTCTTTCCACTTCCTGTTTTTGCTTGTGCTAAAAGATCGTATCCCTCTAAGGCTAAAGGGATAGCCTGTGCCTGTATCTCAGTCATTGTCTCATATCCAATAACTTGAAGATTTTGTACCATAGCTGTACTCAGAGTTAAGGAGGAAAAACTATCTCTATTCATAAAAGCCTTTTTATTAGTATTATATCACTTAGTGACTGTTTTTCCCTATAGCAAAAATAGAACGTGTAAAATGGTACAAAACGAATAAAAAGAACAGAGGTAAAAAGATTGTTTGAAAGATAAATACAATAATAAGATCAATCACATATCTACTTGCATTATTAGCAGCATCTTTATATTGCTCTATTTTTTGCATATAAAAATCACGGTCTAAACTCTTTGTCACCTTATCAAAAAAAGAATCATCCTGTTTTTTTTGTAGGGTTTCATTGGTGACCTTATCTACTTCATCTCTAACTATCTCGATCTTATTATTGAGAGTTTCAATGTTATACTTTGGCTTTACAAAATTCTCATATACCACAAAGTTTACATACCCCATAAGTGGTACAGCAAAACGTAAAAACAAAAGAACAGCGGTTACTTTAAAAAAAATTGTTCGAAGCTCTTTATCTTTTGAAAACCTAAAAAAAAGCCATAAGTTTACTACTACAAGACAAAAAGCCAACACAATATTATAGATCCCACTTGCAGTAAAAGAGAGCAAGATCTTTTGAATTCCCAAAGATGCCATACTTGCAAGCATTACCCATGCGAATTGTTCTACAAGGTCATTTATAGGATCAAGGACCTCCCCAATTGCAACGGTTAAAAAGGGAAGATCTAGCTGAGTGCCTTGAGCAAGAGAGATAACAGCATTGAGCCCTTTTGCACTTCCAAAGACAATAAGTGCTTGTGTGAAAGAACTCTCTACTAACTCTTCTCCTTTACTATCAACTCCACTGCCAAATGCAGCAAATAAAACAACTACACAGAGCACTACTATAAAAAGTTTGTTCCAGTTTTGTTTTATATATTCCATCTGCTCTCTCCCTATATTGAGTTCAAAAGCTATTCACCCTTGTTTTCAAACTGATTTACATCTTCTATACTTTGCGCTATAACCGTTGTGATCTCTTCAGGATCTAGCTGATATTTTTGTGCAAAATCTTTTATCGGTTCGGTTTGAAACTGCTCGATCTGAGAAATAAGAGTATAGATCTCTCCTAAGACCCCTTCCCCTTTAAGCAGAGCATCTCTCACCTCATCAGAGACATGCAGGTGCTCTAATATCTCTTCTATTTGCATACCAAAGATCACATCTATCAAAGAGATTACCCCTGTAAAATAAGCTTCTCCAAGTTTATTACTTCTAACATTTGGGTCTATAAGTCTTAAAAGCCCTTGCATCAACTCCGTTCTACTTTTGATCATTAAAAGCAAAGGGGAACTCTCTTCTTGTTTTGCAACCGACTTCGAATAGATCATCAACATAAGCCACTGAGCCAAAGGAACACGCCCTACAAGCACAAGAACATGATGAATAGAAGAGATTCTTTTACGAAAGGAAAAAGCACCTGAATTAATAAACTGCAAAAGCTGTACAGAGATAGCATAATTTTTTTCAAATTCTTGTGTGATCTCATCAATATTAGTATCTTCCATCAACAGATTATAAAGATGTATAATAGAAAGTTGTGAAGCGTCAAGTTTTTTATTTTCAATGATCTTTGGTTTTGCAAAAAAGTACCCTTGGAAATAACTACACCCCATCTTTTGTGCAAGTTCTTTATGCTCCTCAGACTCTATTCTTGTAGCGAGGATCGTGATCCCTCGTGTCTTGCACTCTTTGATCATAGATTCTAGATGTGCATTTTCTAAATTTGCAGGGATATTAATCTTTATATAATCAAGATAGGAAAATGCTCCCCTATACTGTTCCATAGACACTAACATCTCTAACGTATCATTAAGAGCAAGTTCATACCCTTTTGCTTTAAGCTGTTCAAGACGCTCTAAAACATATTCATCCATCTCGATAGAATCTAACAAGGTGAAAATGAAAAACTCTTTTGGAATTGAGAATATAAGATCATTGAGTAAAAACTTTCTATCTATCTTAACAAATGCTTTGCGCTCCCCTAAAAGAGCTTTTGTTCCAAATTTATTAAGAATATTATTGATCACTGCAGAGGTTGCATATCGATGGTTGTCAAAAGAACTTGTTTGCTCAACATCTCTATAGAGAAGTTCATACGCAAAGATCTCTCCCTCTTTATCCATAATAGGCTGTCGTGCAATATAGACGTTTTTCATTTTCTCTTTATCCCTTTTGGCGTATAGGTAGTTGTATCTCAAAACAGGTTGATAGGGCATCTGAATTTACAGTTCTTAATTATACACTCATTTTCGTTACACGTATTAAAAACAATATCCTTATTATCTTTAGGTAAAATCTTTACGAGGTTTCCCTATATAAAACCCTTGGAGATAATCAACATCTAATTCTCGCAAAGTGTCCACAATCTCTTGATCTTCAACAAACTCTGCAACTATTTTTATATCTAGTTCTTTTGCTAAGGTCACAATACTATTTACAAAAGCTCTATCTTTAGGGTCTTGGTTTATATGTATAATAAACTCACCATCAATTTTGACATAATCAATCGGAAACTTTTTAATATAATGAAAAGAGGAGAATCCTGAACCAAAATCATCTATGGCGAACTTATACCCTGCAAGTTTTAGATGATAAACAAACTTCTCTAAAATCGCAAAGTTTTTCACTGTTTCACGCTCTGTAATCTCAAAAACTAAACGATCTTTTGGTATTTTGTATTTTGCTATGAGTTGCGTTATAGAGTCTGTATAGTTTCCTACCACCAAAGATTTTGGAGAAAGATTGATAAAAAGAGTCCCCATATAGTTTTCAGCCACAATTTTTTTGAAAGCATTTTCAATAACCATCAGGTCCATACGACTAATGATTCCCATACTCTCTGCAACATCTATAAACTCATGTGCAGGAATAATTCTCTCATCGATCTCTAAACGCATAAGCAATTCATGGATCTCATTTTTTCCTGTCGCTAGAGTTTGAATAGGTTGAAAATAAGGGATCACTTTATTGTTTGATACAGCGTCAATTAAAAGTTCTGATTTTGCTTTTTGCTCTTTTATGATCCCTAAAATGTCTTCATCAGAAGGGACACGTATGCTATTTTTCCCCTGCTCTTTTGCTTTATACATCATATCATCAGCGATCAAAAAGAGCTCTTTTGGATTTTTTGCATGTTCTGGATAGGTTGCAACCCCTATAGAAACCGTTACTCCCACATATTTTTGATCAGTTGCAAGGATCTTAAAATCTTCAACCGCTTTTCCTATTTTATGTGCAACCTCAAGAGCCTCTTTCGTGTCAGCTTCAGGTAAAATAAGAGTAAATTCATCTCCTCCATAACGTGCAAGAATATCTTCATCACGTTTGTTCTCATCAAGAAGTCTTGCAAACTCTTGCAAGAAAATATCACCAAAAGCGTGTCCATATCCATCATTAATTGGTTTAAAGTTGTCACAATCAATTACAAATAAAGAGAACGGATATTTATGGTGTGTTGAACGTTTTACCTCATATTCTAAAAGATCATTAAAAAGACGTTGGTTATAGAGTCCTGTGAGAGGATCATGCGCTGCATAATACTCAAGATCATGCGTATACTTGTTAATAGCTTTAACAGAACCTACAAGATTTGCCATAGTGGTTAAAATACTATCCATCACTATGTGGCGAATCGGGTCTGTTGCAACATCAGACTGTACACTCAAGCCTACGATACCACCGATCTTAGGTGTATCTAAAAAGAGTGATTTTGTGCGGTGCGCAAAGTTTTCATAATCAAGAATATTGATACATGCATTATGGTTTGCTGTATTGTGTCTAATCGTATAGTTACTAAAATCTAAGAGATGTTCATGCCCGCTAATTGCCTCTTTTGCATACTCCTCAAAGTATTTTTTAACACTCTCATCAGGGATCCCATGCCAAAAAATATCAACCTCAAACTGATCATCTTCAACACGAAAAATAGTCATAAGTGTATAAGTAGGCATCACTCTATTGATATCTACGAGTAACTCCCCTATATAATCACGCCAATCTCTTACAACATCTGAAGTGATTAAAAACTTATCTAAAAGCTGTACTTCAAACTCAAGTAGGTCTTTATCAACTGCTACATCTTTGAGCTTACCTGCCAATTGGTTTACATGCCCTATGATCGCATTGAGCTCTTTAAATCTAAGATCTAGATCGGTAGAATCAAAATGTCTAAAATCTTTTACAGAATTGATATTTTGTACTTTTTTATCGAAACGTTTGAGAGCAGTTGTAATAGCCGAAGTTGTATAACGTGATGCCAAAAATGCTGCAAAGATAAAGATAGGGATCACAATCAAAAAGAAGTAAACATAATCTAAAAAGGTCTCTTCTATAATATCTACAAGATTTTGCTCCACATCTATAACCCCTAAGGTATCTCCCACCTTTGCATTGACATGACAACTCAAACACTCCTGCTTTGCATTAAGTGGTTGGAGGTTTCGCAACACTCTTCCCTCATTTGTAGAGAGCTTCTCTCCTTGAGAAAAAACACGCTTCACAAGTTCATCTTTTAGATCTTCATCAACTTCGCCAAAAAGCTCTTTGACTACATCACCTCTGTAGATACGGATCTTGTAGTTACTCTCTTCAAAATTCTCTTTGAGCGAGTGCATAAAATCGTTGAGTTCCTCTTTACTCCAACCTCTTTTCATCACCTGATACATAGAAGTAAAAACTTGATTCGAGATAGCATTGGCATGTTTCATCGCATTTTTTTGTGCTAGAGAGGTATGCAGATAAGTTGTAAAAATAAATACCAAAACAAAAAGGCTAGAGAGGAGTATGATATTTATGGAGAAGATAAAATTTTTCAGTGTTTTTGGCACGAGAAACCCTTCGTGTGATAGATTAAACGAGCTACATTATATTATATTAACTTATTTTTTTTACTTAAGTCCGTAGATCTGTGCACGCATAATAATCTCTTCTGAGTACGGACTCATCGTTACCTTTTCTGCCATTTTTCCATTTTGTGCAAATACCGCTTCTTCTTGTAACAAAATCTCTAAGGCTTCATCAAAATCTCTCTTTGCAACTTTGTAGAGGTCTTGTAAGAGTAAGATCTGTTGTGGGTGGATCATTGTTTTGGAGAAAAGCCCCTCTTTAAGATCTCGTTGCACATCTTTTATAAAACCTATATCATCTTTGTAACAAGGAAAAACACCTCCACTCACGCAAAAACCTACACTCTTAAAAAGCGTTATAAACCTTCCAAGAAGAAAGTTTCCTGTAGCAAGATCAAAAACTGAGTCTTCACATCTACGACGTAAAGAGAGTTGTCTTAAGATATCTTCAAGTCCAAAGCGGATCAGAGGAATCGACTTTTTATGTTCTAAAAACAAAGTGCGTAAGGCTAATAGCTTCTCCTCTTCAAAAATCTCTTCTCCCTCGATGCTTGGCATCCAAACAAACTCTCTGTCCTCTAAAAGAGAAAGATATGATTGTGCATTGTTAAGAGAAAACTTTGGCAACACAAAACCATCTACTTTTTGTATAAACGCTAAAGATAAAAAAGATTCTAAGACCTCTGCATTACGAGGACGCAAAAAAACAAGAGGTTTTGGGGTATCTAACTGTAGCAGTAGATCTTGTATAGAGTTTAGGGCATCAGCGAAAGACTCTTTTGCTATGCCATCTTCTGTATCGATCACTACAGCTTGTAAAGTGGGGTATTTTTCACCTTGTACGATAGAAAAAAGTTTTGGATGCACAGCGGGAATAAAGAGTGTAGCACCAAGTTCTGTGTAATGGATCGTTTTCATAAGTTCCATTATAGCCTCTCTTGGATAAAATCTTTTTATGAAAACTTTACTCCTTTTACTTATAACAAGCGCTCTTTTTGCGCAAGAAGAAGCTACTCAAGGTTTAGAACGTGCCTTAATGCCCCAAAAGCGTGATGCCTGTATAGAAGCAAAACGTAAAGCAAAAGAGAACTACAACATAATTGATATGAATGTAGGATGCACCTGCGAAAAAAGTGATGACAGACGTTGGAACTGTTTTGTGATCTTTACCCATATTCCAAAAAAAAATTAAGCCATATAAGTCACTTAGTACTTGATAGAGATATAAAAATCAAGTTCAAACTCTCCATCTTGTGAGAGATACTTGTTTTTTTTATACACTGCATAAGGTGGTTTTGTTGTAGTCTCATACTCATTTTTTGGAAGCCACTCATGATAAAGCCACTGAATAAAACGTAAAAGATCCCCCATAACTCCACGGAGTTCAAATTTTGCGTACACCCCTCCAGCAATTTTAAACTTTGGAAGTCTACTGCTTAAGATCTTTTTTGATTCTTTATTGACAATACATGCGACATACTGACACTCTTGCAGAGGTGTTATAGATGGGTTATCATGAAATAAACTTATCTGTTCATACGCTTCAAGATCATTTGTGTAGATCCATGTTTGAATCTTTTGCCATGTTTGAATGATAGCATCATTATAGCCTCTATGGCGTATGTAGTATGCCTCTATCGCATCTCTTTTGACAATTGTTGGAAGGAGTGTATCAAAGTCTTTAAACTGCAATCCAGTCGCTTTTGTCTGCGCAAACTGCTCTACAATCGTATTAGAATACTCCAGATATCCCCCTTTTCTCCAAGTTTTTGGTGTCATATGAAAACGTTCTTTAAAGGCACGTATAAAAGAGGTTTGTGAAGAGTAACCACAAGCATTGGCTATTTCAGAAATTGTTGAGTATCGGTTTGTGAGTAAAAGATTAGAAGCTTTTTGCAGTCGAATAGACTTTATACTCTCATAAATATTTCGCTCAAAAATCTCTTTAAAGATCTTGTGCATATAAAACTTACTGACTTTATACTCCAAAGCTAGTTCATCCATATTTATAGCTGTATCTATATTTGTATAGATATAAAACATTAAATCATTTGCAAGTTTGATCTTTTGATTGAGCGTTTCTTTTTTCATTTAAATTATTGTAGCACTAAAAATATATAAATAGAACAAAAATAGATAATTTTTAAGACAAAATAGGTGCAGATTTATAGACTTGAAAAAAATATAATGCTCTTTTATTTTACAAAATGAGGAATAGACCAATGAAAACAAAAAAGATTTCAAAACTACTTATTGCAAATAGAGGTGAGATCGCTTTGCGCATTATACGCGCATGTAAAGAGCTAGATATTACAAGTGTAGTTATCTTTTCTGAGGTTGATGTAGAGGGTGTATGGGTTAAAAAAGCAGATGAGTGCTATCCGATTATGGGAAACCCTATCGAAGCGTATCTTAACTATGAACGTATCATCTCCATAGCAAAAAAAGCTGGTTGCGATGCTATCCACCCAGGCTATGGTTTTCTTTCTGAAAATGCAGATTTTGCGATCTCTTGCATACAAAATGATCTTATTTTTGTAGGTCCTAAAGCAGAACATATTGAACTCTTTGGAGATAAAATGGCTTCAAAAATAGCGATGAAAAAGATAGGTGTGCCTGTACTAGAAGGAACAGACTCCCCTATAAGTGACAAAGACGAAGGGGCAAAAATAGCAAAACAGATAGGCTTTCCTGTGATCATTAAAGCTGCTTTTGGTGGAGGTGGACGTGGAATGAGAATCGTCAAAGAACAAAAAGAGTTTCATAGTGCTTTTGATGCAGCAAAAAATGAAGCGATCAAATACTTTGGCAAGGGGGAACTTTTTATAGAAAAATATGTTCAAAACCCGCGACATATTGAAGTACAGATCATCGCTGATACCTATGGAAATGTACTGCATTTAGGAGAAAGAGACTGTTCTATACAAAGACGTCATCAAAAAGTGATCGAGATAGCACCCTCTCCAAGGCTCAGTGATGCTGTGCGTAAAGAGCTCTACCGTGTTGCAACAAAAGCGATGTTTCGCTTAGGCTACGAGAGTGTAGGAACTGTCGAGTTTTTAGTCGATGAAGAGGATAATATCTACTTTATTGAGATGAATACTCGTGTTCAAGTAGAGCATCCAGTCACAGAGGTGATCTCAGGGATAGATATTATCGGGCGTATGATAGAGATAGCTCAAGGTGATACATTACAGTTTTTGCAAGAGGAGATCTCTTTTCGCGGGTATGCTATTGAGTTTCGTATCAATGCAGAAAATCCACAAATGAATTTTATGCCCTCTACAGGAAAAATCACAAACTATCTCACACCTGGTGGACCTGGTGTACGCTTAGACACAAGTGCTTATGAAGGGTATGAGGTTCCCTCAAACTATGATTCTATGATAGGTAAACTTATTGTTTCAGCACTTACATGGGAGGGTACTGTAAAAAAAGCCAAACGTGCACTTGATGAGTATAATATAGATGGTTTTGCAACAAATATATCACTTCATAGAGAGGTGGTTCGCGATGCAGACTTTCAAGCAGGAAAGTTTACAACGGGCTATCTTGATGCAAAAATGCAATCATTTAACTTACACGCACAATCAAGCTTACAAGAGGAGCAAGAGAGAGTCTCTATGCTTACAAATCTGATCAAAAAAATAAAAGAGCATAAACTTGTTACTCGAAGCTAGTGCTTTGAGTAACACTCTATGCCAAAGTTTCTAGGGGCAGAGGCACACCCTCTTTTATATCTACACGGAACCATCCTGCAATCGAATAACGTTTGCGTTTGGTTTTGACTACTTCGTGAGGAAATTTTTCACTTAAAAATACTACGAGGGTATCCGCTTCTGGAAGCACTTTTGCAACAAAATTTTCCTCTTCATTATAGATCATAAGCTCCCCACCGCTTTTATGATCCCATGCTTCATTGAGATAATACACTACAGTAACAACACGATTCTTCGAATCTTTAAAAGCATCATAATGGGTCTCATAAAAATCACCCTTATCATAGATCGCAAAGTGACTCTCAAAGTAGCTAAGTCCCATAAAAAGTTCACGATTTAAATACTCTTGTAAACCTTGGGTAAGGTCTAAAAACTCACTTTGTATGCCAGCATCTTCATCTAGCCAACGGATCTTATCTCTACGTCTTGTAGTACTTATTTTTTTACGTGCTGAGATCCCTGCACGACGGAAATTTTTGAGTTTTTTTGCTTTGTCTAAAAGAGAAGAGCAAAGTACTTGCCCTAAGGCATTTTCAATCACAACATAGCCCTCTTTGACAAGAGCATCCGTTATCTTTTCGTAAAGTTGCTGCGACATTTAACCTGCTTGATATAAAGTTTGCTATTTTAGCAGATTTTCAAAGAGTTTTACTCTATAATTACTCCATGAATACTCAAGAGATAAAAAAAGAAAAAGTCTACCAACGTGGTAGAGGGGGAAGTGATGCACAACATAAAGAGGATGAACGTCTATTTCATCAGCTTTTAGTTCGTCACGAAGAGATCGAGCGCCATACAAAAAAGATCGAAAGCGGGATCGAATCTATCACTCGTATCAAGTCTAAAGATAAAGAGCTTATTGAAATATTACAAGAGCATGTTTTGGGTATGAAAAAAAGGTTTGATGCTAATCGCGCTATTCGATCATGGGATCCACTATTTGTAGAACTTTTTGATCATAGAAAAGAGTTAGAGATGTCATGGGAGATTTTAGAAGATGGCATAAAAGTGCGGCTTAGTTCTGAAAATAAAGATTTATGTGAACTTATAAAACTACATGATGAAACACTTCATGCTTTTATAGAACATGGTCTGAGGGCTTCAAAACATGAAAGCCCTTACCGTTTTGAAGATTAAAGACCTGTTACGTTTTCTGCTTGTGGACCTTTATCACCTTGCCCGATCTCAAAAGTAACTTTTTGACCTTCATCAAGTGAAACACGTCCATAACCTGTATTATTGATCTGACGAAAATGTACAAATACATCTTTTCCACCATTTTCTTGTTCGATAAATCCGAAACCTTTTTCACTGTTGAACCATTTTACCGTTCCATTTACTAATTCTGCCATTGAGAATCCTTATTGATTATTTGAAAATCTAATTATGAAGTTTTTATTTTTAGGTGAATTTTACTGGTAACACGGGGTCGTCAATGAAAAGCAGTCTAAAAAGATGTAACTCGAATCATCTTTCATTATGCACAGTATATCTGAATAATTAAGGAATGTATATAGAATAAAATAAATTAAACACTTTGTATTATTTTCATTAGAACATATTTTGCATCTTTTTTAATTAAAAAGGGATAGAATGAGCATTCAAGAAAAGATAAAAGAGGAAATTTTAAATAATCTATATGGGGAGATAGATAAGATCTATGATTCGATGGAGCAGCGTTTTACTCTAAGTGATGAACATCATGATCTTATTATAAAACAGCTCAATAAACTCAAAGATCAACTCTATGTCATTGCGATACAATCAAAGCTCTCTTAAGAGCCTTGAACTTAGATAGGAAGTACACGTATCTTTTGTGAAAGTTTCTCTTTGAGTGTTGATTCAATCGCATAGAGTGTACCTGTTGCAGAAGATGCACAGCCGCTACACGCACCAAGATAACGAATATAGATATCGATATACTCTTCACCCGCTTTGATGTCGATGATTTCCATATCACCACCATCCATTACAAGGAACTGACGAACATTCTCATCGATCACTGCATCAACTGCTTTGATCTGTTGTACAAGAGTCATCTCTTCAAAGTTTCCTGCAGAACCAGTTTCAGCCGCTTTTTTCATCTTCTCTTCATCGATCTCACGACGCGTATCTGCTAAGATATCTACAAGATAATATTCACGTGCTTCGTGTCCACCAGGCTTAATACAGCTCTTACAAAAACCACCCGCTTTTGTATAATCTGTGATCTGCTCAACCGACTTAAGGTCATTAAGCTTGATCACCTCTTTGAGTGTTGCAAGACTCACACGTGCACATTCACACACAATGATCTCTTCTTCAAAACTCTCAGGATCTACACCTTTGTAAAGACCTGCTGCTTTTTTTATAACATCATAAGCCATAACCGAACAGTGCATCTTTTGTGGCGGAACAGCTGGAGTATCAGGATCATCACGAAGTGCAAACTCCACATCAATATTTGTGATCTTTACTGCTTCATCTACTGTTTTTCCAATACACAGCTCTGTCATCACATCACTCGAAGCGATAGCAGTACCACATCCAAAACTTTTAAACTTTGAATTTACAATCACGTCTGTTTTTGGATCTATTTCCCAGTAAAGACGTACAGCATCTCCACAGCTCTCAGCTCCAAAATCTGCAACAATAAGTTTGTTCCCACGTGATTCTGCTTCTGCTTCAGAGATCTCGCCTTGGTGTTGCGGGTTATTCATTAGTGTTGTTACTTTATTTGAGTACGCATCCCATAAAGAAGCGCCAAGTAAATCATTTTTACCCATAATTTATTCCTTTGCTTTATTTTATAATTTTTAGTTGCTTTAGTGGTCTTACAGACTCATTCACTAAGCAGGTGCCATCATCACTAATGATGGTGTAATTCACACTCCTGAACCTCTCCACCTTTTGTCGGTTGTTGTACTGCATACGAACTAGAGATCGCTCTTAGCCGTGATACAGCTTGTTTAAAGTGTGCTATTGTATAGTCGATCTCAGCATCTGTTGTAAAACGGCTAAGACTCAAACGAATACCAGTATGAGCAAGCTCATTGTCAGCACCGATCGCAAGCATTACCGTATTTGCTTCAAGGTCTTCTGAAGCACAAGCACTTCCCGTAGAAGCTCCAATCTGTCCATTGTTAAGATCCCAAAGCATCCCTTCGCCCTCAACCCCTTTAATAGAGATTAAAATAGTATTTGGAGTACGGTTTTCTCTCTCTCCTACTACAAAAGTATCTGGTAGCTCTAAAAGCGCATCTTCAAGTCTGTCACGTTTCGCACGAATAGCTGCCATCTTCTCTTCAATGTTTTCAGTAGCAAGCTCTATTGCTTTTCCCATTCCTACAATATAAGGAACATTCAGCGTTCCAGAGCGGCGTCCACCCATATGCTCTCCACCATGCATAAGCGGTGTAAGTGCTTGTGAGTTTTTGATATAGAGCGCACCAATCCCTTTTGGACCATGAAACTTATGTGCCGACATCGACATAAAATCAACATGTACATCTTGTAGATCTACTGGGATCTTTCCAACAGCCTGCACACCGTCCGTATGGAAAAGTACACCTTTTTCTTTACAGATCTCACCAATCTCTTTAATAGGGAAAATAGCTCCTGTTTCATTTGAAGCCCACATAATAGAAACAAGAGCTGTTTTCTCAGTAATAAAACTTTTTACCGTATGTGCTTCAACAACTCCCTGCTCATTTACAGGAAGATAGGTAACTTTAACACCCTGATCTTCTAAGAACTTACAGGTTGAGAGAATAGCTGGATGTTCTACCTCTGAAGTTACTATATGGTTTTTATCACCATGTAAAATATGATCTACCCAAACTGATTTGAGAACCCAGTTATTTGACTCAGTAGCACATGAAGTGATTACAATATCATCATCATCACCTGCATTAATCGCTGTATAGATCTGGTTCATAGCCGTTCTTAAAGCAGGGTGTGAAGCAGTACCAAACTTATGAAGTGAGTTAGGATTTCCATAGAGCTCACTAAAAAATGGTTGCATTGCTTCAACAACTTTTGGATCGGTCATTGTTGTTGCGTTGTTATCTAAATAAACTTGCATCTTTCACCTTTGTTTAGGGTTATTTTAAATGAGACAAAATTTGTCTTCTTTCTCTTAATGACATCATAATAACTTTGTGATTACGATATGCTTAAATAAAACTGACCCCTATTTGGCTTTAAGAATCAAAGAAGTATTGAAAACAGGTATAATGCGATTTATACTTTCTTCAAAGGTTATTTATGTGCAATTTCAACCAGCTTGATACACAAACAAAAGCGTATTTACATAGTTTCTTTAAAGATGCAGCGCAAAAAGTGGGAGGCGTCAATTTCTTACTTAATCTGCATGAAACGCTTCAAGCTACCAAACCCCACCCTCTCTCAAACGCAAAATGTGAAATTGTCGCAGAACATACAACACTACGTTGGGATAAGATCATATTTCAAGATAAGATCACAGCACTCGAAGAGTTTTTTAAAAATATAAAAGAGCAAAAAGAGTCTAGTACAAACCTTTTAGACACACAAAATACTAAGCGTAAAAAACGTTTGATTAATCTTATAAAAACCCTTTCGCCAGTAAGCTTTGAACTAAAACCAAAAGATCCAACACAAGGGAGTGGTTTTAGTTTTGAAGTTTTTGAAAAGATAGACTTTGAAGATGATTATGCAAAACTAAACCCTGTTTTTGTAACTCTCTTTTTCTGTTCTGCTGAACAAACAAAAAAAGCACTAAAGTACGATAGCTGAAATATCTAATGAGGTAACTTTTCTATAATTGCTGTGTTACCTTGCGTTGATATAACTTGTACGCTTTCACCATCTTTAAAGTTTGTATCTTTATTGTGATATTCCCAATACGTACCTTTAAAGTAAACTCTTCCCTCATGTATCTCTCCAATACCTGAAGTGTTTAAAAAGTCATCATTATGCTGATGTTTAGAAGGCTTTAAAAATCTATTTAAGACTCTAGAGCGTAATAAAAGCAGTAAAATAAGAGCTACAATTCCAACAGAAGCTAATTGCCATAATCCATCAGTATATATACTACTTGATATTCCATCTGTTGTAGATATATCTATGCTTGTAAGAAGCCCAACTAATATAAAAGCAATACCAAACCAAATAAGTATAAAGGAATAAAACAAAGCTTCAAGAGCAATAAGTAAAACACCTATTGCAATAAGATACATTGGAGCTATAATACTCAGTATTGGAGTAATTTCCATTATTATCCCTTGCGTTCCATTATTTTACTAACCGAATCTGCAACTCCACGAATCTCTTCTGTATCTAGAGAAGAGCTTGTTTTCTCATTACCAAAACCTTTAAAAAATGCTTCACCTGCAACACTCATAGAACCAATAATTTGTGTTACATCATAGGGTAGTATCATTTTATTGTTTGAATCACTTGCGGCTAACTTAGCAAAAGCAGAGATTCTATCTTTAGCAAGGAGGAACTCTGAAGCTTCTTTATTTTTAGTCATTGCTTCATTGATCATATCCATCGCATTTTGCTCCCCTTTAGCAATCTGCTCTTTTTCATATTTCATGGCATCAGCAGTTCTTTCTATAGCTTCTGCTTTAAGCCTCTCAGTCTCTTTGTAAGCTTCTGCCTCTTGAATTTGTGCATTTTTATCTGCAATAGCTTTTGTCTCAATCGCACGCTTTTCACGTTCTGCTTCCATTTGCATATTCATAGCACGCTCAATCTCTTTTGGTACAGAGATATCAGAGATCTCAACTCTCGTAATTTTAATACCCCAGTTTTGTGTTGCGTCACCCAAAGCTTTTTGAAGCTTTATATTAAGAGTCTCTCGTTCTGAGAGAGATTGGTCTAATTCCATTCCCCCTATTTCACTTCTTAATGTAGTTTGGGCAAGCTTTGAAATAGAATCTTTAAAATCCATTACATTATATGTAGCCATCTCTGCATCTTGAACCTTACAAAATACAATACCATCAATCGTGATATTTACATTATCTTTAGTAATTACACTTTGAGAAGGAATATCTATTGTTTGTTCCTGTAAAGTAAGTGTAGCACGTACGGTATCTACAATAGGGATAATAAAGTTCAATCCACCAGTTAAAGTACGATGATATCTTCCTAATCTTTCAATAACTACTTTATTCGCTTGAGATACTACTTTAATCCCTTTTGCAACAATAACAAGAGCAAAAATAATAATTGCCCCTACAATACTCAGTGTTTCCATCTATTTTCCTTTCTTTTGAATCACTCTTATCTATAATTTATAACAATTTTATACAAATTTATGTTTTATAGCACTTAACATCTACTTTCTAAAAGTATATTTGAACTAAAACTCATCTTCTTGTATAGGCACACCGCCATCTTCAAGAGTGTAGATCACTTCAGAGGGGTTTAGTTTTTCAAAATTATGTATCATCACTTTTTTGAGATACTCTCTTTCTGCTTTTTTTGCACGCTCTAAACTTGCTGCGAAGATCCCTTTATTCTCTAAGATCAAAGCGATAATATCTTTATCCATTTTGATATGACGCATAAGGTCTTTTATATCGGTCTCAAAAATAGAACTTAACATCGAAAACATACCTGCAAGATATGCTTTATCTTTGTTGACAAAAGAGGCATCAGCTTCCATTCTTTCTGCACGTTTGATCGCCAATCGTAAAATCGTACGTGAAGCAGGGTTTTGTGATGCTTCAGAATAGAGATATACCAAAAACCAACGCAACAGAGTATCTCTTCCCATCAATGTGATCACTTGTGTTAGAGAAGTGATCGCTACATCAAAACGTTTTGTTTTATTGAGAAATTGTATAAGTTTATAGGAGAGATCAGGTTGCTGCTTTATAAAACGTTCTAGTGTGATTGTACTGTAGTCATCTTTGATGATCTGTATAAGCTGTAAAATAATAAAGGGCACCTCTAAAAACTACCCAATAAGAGACATTAAACCATAGTTTGGATAAAATCATTATAAACTATGTAAAAAAGTGAGAGATTGTAGATGGCAGGATTATTTGATTACGAGTT
>Ga0193960_1000049_pt1 | contig 48828 bp, 50 predicted proteins | sample FB_3_MG_FD_140338 | JGI IMG/M metagenome (GOLD analysis project Ga0193960, IMG submission 140338) | Microbial mat bacterial communities from the Broadkill River, Lewes, Delaware, United States - FB_3_MG | ecosystem: Environmental > Aquatic > Freshwater > River > Microbial mats | place: USA... | reverse complement strand
TCATCTTTTCACATACACTACTACTTCCACTAATATAAATAAAAATATAGGAGATAAAATGAGGTTTGTAATTACAAAGAATATCATTGAGAATATAATAGCTTCAATGCAGCCTTTTTTAGAGAAAAAAGATGCTAGTTCTATTACTTCACATATATACTTAGAAACTATAAATGATAAGTTAGTTTTAAAAGCAACAGATTATGAAATTGGACTAGAGTCTCATATCGATAACATAAATGAAAGTGAAACAGGAAAAGCAACTGTTAATGGATCTAATTTATTAGGTATTATAAAAAGATTAAAAAATGAAGATATTATATTTGAAACTGCTAATAACAATTTAATTATTAGACAAAATAAATCTACATTTAAATTACCAATGTATGATGCAAATGAATATCCTTCATTTAATAATGCAGAAAATTTAAATACTTTAGATATTTCAACTATAAATTTAATTTCATCTATTAGAAAAATTACACCTGCTATAGATAATAACAATCCTAAATTTGAATTAAATGGTGCATTAATAGATATTAAAAATTCTAAAATTAATTTTGTAGCTACTGATACTAGAAGATTAGCAATATCTCATTTACAAAATATTTCAAATAATGAAGCTCAATTTATTATTCCTAAAAAAGCAATTATTGAAATTCAAAAACTTTTCTTAGATGATGCAACAATATCTTTTGATGATACAAACCTAATCATTTCGAATGATCAAATGAAATTCTTTACAAAATTAATTAATGGTAAATTTCCAGATTATGAAAGAATTATTCCTCAGAGTTTAAAACATAATCTATCACTACCTAAAAATATTTTAGTAGAATCAATTAAACTAGTTACTTCATTGTTCTCTAATATTAAAATTACATTTGCAAAAAATACAATTGTATTTGAATCATTAGATGAAGATAGTGAATCTAAAACTCAAATTGATATTAATTTAGATATTGAAGATGATTTCTATTTAGCAGTAAATGCTAAGTATTTATTAGATTTCTTAAGTATGACTAACAATGAAAACGTAACAGTAGGATTCAATGAATCAAATTTACCATTTTATTTAGAAGATGAAAAGTTTTTTACAATTGTAATGCCAATTGTTTTAGAAAAATAGAAAAGAATAAGGAAACCCACCAATGAGTAATGAATATAGCGCCGGCAATATTAAAGTTTTAAAAGGTCTTGAAGCAGTTAGAAAAAGACCAGGTATGTATATTGGAGATACAAACATTAATGGTTTACACCATTGTGTTTACGAAGTAGTAGATAACTCTATTGATGAAGCAATGGCAGGATTCTGTGATACTATCAAAGTTACATTAACTAAAAGCGGTTCTTGTATTATTTCTGATAATGCAAGAGGTATTCCAACAGGAATGCACCCTACTGAAAAAAAATCTGCTGCAACTATTGCTCTTACTGTATTACATGCAGGTGGTAAATTTGATAAAGATACATATAAAGTTTCTGGTGGACTTCATGGGGTTGGTGTATCTGTTGTAAATGCATTATCATCTGATCTTAAAATGACAATTTATCAAAATAAAGAAGTTCATTTCCAAGAATTTAAAACTGGTATTCCAGTAGAAGACTTAAAAGTAATTGATACTTGTAGAAAAACTGGTACAACGATTGAATTCTGGCCTGATGCTACAATTTTTGAAACAGTTAATTTCGAATTTGATATTTTATCTAAGAGATTTAAAGAAATTGCATACTTAAATTCTAATATTACTATTGAATTAAAAGATGAAAGAGTAAATAAAAAAGAAGTATATCACTTCGATGGTGGACTTGCACAATTTGTTGGAGATTTAAATAAAGATACAGCTGTTACTGAAGCAGTTTCATTTAACGTAAGTGAAGATGATGTAGAAGCAGATATCGCAGTTATGTATAACTCAACTTATACTGAAAAAACTCTTTCTTTTGTAAATAATATTAGAACAATTGATGGTGGTACTCATGAGGCTGGTTTTAAAGCAGGTCTAACTAGAGCTATTGTTAAATATGTAAATGAAAATGCAAATGCTAGAGAAAAAGATACTAAAATTACTGGTGATGATGTAAGAGAAGGTCTTATTGCAGTTGTTTCTGTAAAAGTTCCTGAGCCACAATTTGAAGGTCAAACAAAAGGTAAATTAGGTTCTTCATACGTAAAACCTATTTGTCAAAAAGTTACTTTTGAATCACTAGTAAAACATTTCGAAGAAAACCCTACACAAGCTAAAGCTATTATGGAAAAAGCTTTAATGGCCGCACGTGGTAGAGAAGCTGCTAAAAAAGCTAGAGATTTAACTAGAAAAAAAGATGCTATGACAGTTGGAACACTTCCAGGTAAATTAGCTGAATGTCAATCTAAAGATCCAGCTATTAGAGAATTATACCTAGTAGAAGGGGATTCTGCTGGTGGTTCTGCTAAGCAAGGTAGAGATAGAGTTTATCAAGCAATCTTACCACTTAAGGGTAAGATTTTAAATGTTGAGAAATCAAGATTAGATAAAATTCTAAAATCTGACGAAATTAGAAATATGATTACTGCAATTGGTTGTGGAATTGGTGAAGATTTCAATGAAGAAAAAATTAGATACCACAAAATCATCATTATGACCGATGCGGATGTTGATGGATCACACATTCAAACTCTATTATTAACATTCTTCTTTAGATTCTTAAGACCAATTGTTGATAAAGGGTATTTATACATAGCTCAACCACCTTTATACAGATATAAAAAAGGTAAAAATGAAACTTACTTAAAAGATGATACTGCATTATCTAATTTCTTAATTGAAAATGGTTTAGAATCATTCTCATTTGAAGGATTAGGTTACAATGACCTTGTAGATCTATTTAAAACGGTTTCTAGATACAGAAGCATGCTTTTACAACTAGAGAAGAGATATTCTCTTGTAGAGGTTCTTAAGCACCTTATTGAGAGTCCAGACTTAGTTCAATTAGAACAAGATAAATTATATGAAGAAGTAAAATCATTCCTTGATCAAAAAGGTTACAATATTTTATCTAAGACTTTAACAGAAGACATGATTCAATTATTCGTACAAACTAATGAAGGTTTAGAAGAACTAATTATTGATGATGAGTTATTTGCATCACCTTACTTCTCAGAAGCTACTTATATTTATTCTAAATTAGTTGAAAGAGATATTTCAATGTTTGATGGAAGAGATTTAATTGAAATTCTTGATGAAATTGAAGGATTAGCTAAAAAAGGTGCTTATATCCAAAGATATAAAGGACTTGGGGAAATGAACCCTGAGCAATTATGGGAAACTACAATGACTCCAGAAGCTAGAAGACTTCTTAAAGTTAAAGTTGAAGATGCAGAAATTGCTTCTGATACATTCACACTATTTATGGGTGATGAGGTAGAACCAAGAAGAAACTATATTGAAGAACACGCAAAAGACGTTGAACACTTAGACGTATAATCAAAAAAGGCTTATGCCTTTTTGATTAACTTGTAATTAGAACTATTACAGCAATACTTGCCCAAATACTCCATGAAATCCAATACAAACTAGGTTCATATTCTCTCATAACTTCCCTATGAATCCAAACTTTCCCAGAAAATAAATCATATATAGCCCATAATACTAAAATAACTCCCATTACAAACCAAAAATTAAATTCCATATTTTTCCTTTTATATTTTAAATAGCTCTATTTGTTTTCTAAAATTTTTAAGATTAGGTAATATTTTTTTTATTTCATTAGAGTTTATTCCGTACCATTTAAGTAAATTATTGTAAAGCTCATCAGTTGAAGTTGTAGGTATTAAAACTCCACCTCCAATATCTAAAGAAGACTCTAGTTTTAAACTAGGATATTCTCCCAAAATTTCACCACCTTTTATACTTTTTCCTAAGATAATAGAGTTACCACCCCATGCATGGTCAGTACCATTTCCATTTGATGTTAAACTTCTTCCAAAATCAGAGGTGGTAAAAGTAGTTACATTTTCTTCTAATTTCATATATTCAAGCTCACTATAGAACTCTAATAAGGCACTATCAAGTACTTTTAGCATTTTTTCATGTGACTGTAATAATTCATCATGATGATCCCAACCATGGTAAAGCACATAAAAAGTTTGTCTTTTCATTCCAAGTTTTTTTGAACAAGCAATAGTTTTTGCAAGCATTTTCAATTCTTGTGAAAGTTGTGTTTCTAAAAAATCTCCGTGTATTTCATAATTTTTTGTTGCATTTTTAAAGTCTTGGTGGTTACCTTGTGCTTCTCTTAGAATATCCATATATGTCTGTTTAAAATCATCTTCATAATCTCTTTTTAAAAGGTTATTGAAGTTCTTATGTAAAGACTCATCTAGGATATTTCTTTTTTCATTTATATTAAGACCAACAGAACCATCTTTTGTAATAGAGTATTCTTTTGTTTCTAATCCATTTTGAAAATAATTAGATCCTGCAAAAGATATATTCATAGGAATTTTTTGGTTTTTATTGTTTATTTGTACAATATCAGCAATTCTTCCCCCTACTCCATAATTTACTCTTTCATTAGGAATTGAAGTTAACCAATGTCTTAATTGGTCAGCATGGGACATTAATCCTAATGGTAAATCTAAACTAGTTTTAAAATAATCACTTTTAGATATTTTTTTTACTAATGGGCCAATATTTGCAATAAATGATAGTTTTTTATCATTAAATAGTTTTGCAGTATTTTTCATAGAAGGATGAAGCCCAAATGTTTGATTTTGTTTATCTTTGAAATTTAAGTGATATAGTGAGTTTTTATTTAGTGCTAAATTTGATCTTGATTTTTTATAATCTTTATAAGAACTTGAATTTGTAGGAACTAACATATTAAAACTATCATTTCCTCCACTTAGCATAATACATACTAAAGCTTTATAGTCATCTTCAACATTTATTGTTTTTGCATTTAAATTTTGAGTAAATCCAAATGGATTTAAAAATACAGCACTTGCTGCTGCACTTAATTTTATAAAATCTCTTCTTTTAATATTTTTCATTTTTTACTCACTTATTATTGTAAAATCTGGTGATATAGTAATCATAAATAAAGCAGTTTCAACTACCCAATCAGCTCTTGTTTTATACTCTTGAATAGCTTGGATAATATCTTCTTTTGTTCTAGAATTTAAAGTATTAGCACATAAAACTAAATCTAAATGATCTATTAGTTTTTCTATATTTGTTGTTGCTAGTTTTTCTAAAAATTTTAAATCTAAGGATACTTTATCTTTTGCACGCAATTTATCCCAGTTAAGTTGGGGTGCTTCTATTGTTGTATCTGAAGCTTGTGTACTTACTAACAAATAAGTATGACCAAAAAACCACTCATACATTAAGTTTACGTAAGATATTGCACTAGCACTATTTAATGTTTGAAACTCTGGTGCTACAAGTTTACTTTTTTCAATTTTTCCAAGTGGAGAATAATCATTTTGAAAGAAGTTAAATACACTAGGTGCTGATAAAGGATGTTGTTTTATATTCTCTTCCATCATAAAACCAGTACCCCAAAGTTTTCCAGATTTATTTGAAGCATTAAATGCTTTTAATATCTGTATACATCTAAGCATTGGTTCTTTCATCTTTTGTGCTTTATTAGCTTCTTTATGAAGTAATATAGCTTTTACAACAGCTTTTAAATCTCCTGTTTGCCCTTTCTTATTATCAATAAAGATTTTTGATATATCTTCTATATATTGTTTTGAAGGATTTGAAGTAACAAGGGATTGAATTAATTTTTTTGAAATAAATACAGCTGTATTTTGCTCTTTAACTAATATATTTATTGTTTGTTTTACATCTTTTAAAGTAGATTGATTTGATTTTAGTTTATGCTTTTTTAAAATAGTTTTTTTTGATTTATCATGATGTTCTTCAAATGCTTGCATTGGAATAGAAAGGTTTATATTTGGTATTTTATTCTCTTTTATTCCCCAATATACTTCTTGATTTGAGTAATTTTCCCATGGCCACCAGTAACCACCAGGACCTAAACCTGTAAATACTTTTGCTACTTCTTTAATATCAGCATTGTCATATGTTGCTATTGGTTTGCCATTTTTAAGTTTTTTACTTCCATCAAGATTTAATTCATATAATCCTATAGTAAATAATTGCATAACTTCTCTTGCAAAGTTTTCATCAGGATGTATATTATTTACAATATCTTCTTTTGGGTTATTCATATGGCTTAAATATACACCCATGCATGGATGAACACTCACCTCATAAAGTAGATCTTCATAATTACCAAAAGCATTTTTATAAAGTAAATCATAATAATTTGCTAAGCCATATGAATTTAATTCAAGTACAGATTTATCTGAGATTACAAGTATTTCACTTAAAGCTAATGCAATTCTATGTCTTAAAATATCTTCAGACTTTAAAATAGTATCCCAATATGCCATTCTAAAATAGAACCAATAAGGAAGAACTAGTTTATTACCAATAATAGTCTCTTCTCCCCACTGCTTACTTAGTTTTTTTATAAAATGTTTCCATATTCCTTCTACTTTATTTTCGCAAGAATCCTTTGCATTTTTATTTATTTGCTCGTCTAACCATTTTTCTTTACCTATTTTAGATACATATTCAATAGTTTCATAATCAGCACCAATGCTTGCTTTTAATAAAAAAGATGAAGCTTCTTTTTTTGAAATACTCATAATTTATCTTTTTTAGACTGTTAGTCTATAAAATCAAATTATAGGGCAATAAACTTATAAAATCCTTTTTAATAGACTTCTAGTCTAATAAATATTGAAAAAGTAAAAAAACTGCATATAACCTCAGCAAAAACTAGTTTTATAACTAGAACTTGCTGTATTTGCTGAGGTATAAAAGAAATTAAATACAAGACTATTTAATTTTTATCTCTTAGAAGAGTAATAGAACTTTATGGATATAATATTTTTTATTAATATACAAAGAAAAAAAATGAGTAGTAAAAAAGAATTAAGAAAAAAAGAAATTGCATTAAAAGCTTATGAGTCTTTAGTTATAGAAGGTGTTGATAAGTTCTCCTTAAATGGTTTATTGGAAAAAATTTCAATGAGCAAAGGGAATTTTTATCACTATTTTTCAAATAAAGATGAGTTATTTTGTTTTACTATAAATCAAAAGTATGAAGAAATTTATACTAAATATTTAGAAAAAAATAATAATACAACTTTTGATGAAAAACTTAATGGCATTTTTTTTATTTACTTATCTGATAAGCAAGAGATCAAAGAGTATATGAGTATTATAAATCAAATGTATTATATGTTTTCAAATGAAAAAAATACCCATTTATACTCATATATGCAAGCTACATACGTACATCAGTTCTCTACTTTAGAAGCTATAATTAACTCTGAAATACAAAAAGGTCTTTTAAAAGAAGATATAAAAGTGATGATAAAACCTATTTTTGCAACAGCAGATGGAATGCTAACACACTCATTTATGTTAAAAGATTATGATTTAAATAAAGAATTATCAAAATACTTAGAATTTATAGTAAATACATATAAAATTTAGTAATCCCTAACTCTAAATAGATTTTTAGATAATCAATAATAAATAGTCTATAAACTATTTATTATGATTAAAGCAGCAATTAAAAATAGTATTAATCCAGATATTTTTTCTATTAGATTTGAATATTTTTCCATATAAAGTTTTGTATTTTTTTGATTTACTAAATAAACTATAAAAATATCCCAAGCTAAAACTGCAAAAAACATCCATATTGCATAAAAACTTTGAATAGCAAAAGCTGTGTGTGCCTGAATAGAAATAGAAAACATAGTAAAATAAAAAATTGAATTCTTTGGATTTAATATGGCAGATAAAAACCCTTGTAAGAAGTATTTTACAAAATCTCTTTTTTTACCTTTTTTAATTTCATATTTATGGAAAAGTTCTCTTTTGGGTGCTTTTAAAAGTAAGATACCTATATATATTAAATAAAATGAGCCTATGAATTTTATAGAAGTAAAGATAAGCTCATTATCTTTAATAAGTGTTATTCCAAATAGTGCAAGAAGTATATATACTAAGTTAGCTATTGATATTCCAAATACAGTAGCAAATCCTGCTTTTTTACCATATTTAGAGGTATTGCCTATAATAATAAAGAAATCAGCTCCTGGGCTTAATAAAGCTACAAAATGAGCTAATGCAAGAGTAATAAAATCGTAAAGATATATTTGATATTCCATTTATTTCCTAATTTTTAAGAAAGTATAGGAAAAAATGAAATTTAATTATTGTATAAAATTGATTTGGAACTTTCTAGGAGTAGTTGCAACTATATTTACAAAGTTTCTATGGAAGTGACTTTGGTCTGTAAATCCACACTCTAAAGCTGTATCTACAAGAGAATAGTTTTGTTTTAAAAGCTCTTTTGCTCTATTTATTTTTAAGTTCAATAAATACTGATGTGGCGATATTTTAAGGCTTTCATTAAAAAGTCGTATTATATAAAAAGTATTTAGATTAAATTTTGAAGAGAGATTGTTTAAAGTAATATTTGATTTATAATTCTTATCAAAATATTCTAATATTGGTTTTAGTTCACCTTTTGCTAATGAGTCTTCTAGTTTAGTACTTTTTAAATCTTTTGAAAAAAGTTTTGTAAAGAATTTAATTATCTCACACTCTTTTGATATGGATAATTCATTTGAAAATAGTAGTTTATTTAGCTCTAAAAACTCTATATAAAGTTCTTTATCTTCAAGTATTTCTTTTGAATAGGTTTTAAACTCTTTTAGGGAAGGATCCAGTTCTTTTTGTAATTGAAAACACCAAGTTTTATCTAAATATAACATATAGTATTCGTTGTTTTCATCTCCTATGCAATTACATGAATGAACATCTAATGGGTTAATTATTGCAAACATATTAGGTTTAAAACTATATTTATTCTCTTTATTCGTGTATAAACTATCTCCAAATAAATTTACCCCAATAGAAAATGTTTCATGTATATGTTCTTTATAATGTTTATTAGAATTAGAATATCTAGCTTCTATATATGGTAAATCTTCATTATAAAAAAACTTAGTGAAGTTATCTTTCAAGTAAGTTTCCTTCTTTTTTTAGTCTTATAAATTGTTAAAAAGTAATATTTTTTTTTATATTAAAGAATAATCATTATATAATAAAATCTTTATAAAGGCTATTTTGTGAATAAACTATTTATTATGATTTTTTGTACTGCTTTTATTTTTTCTCAAAATATTTTTGCAGATAGTAAACTTACAAAAGTAGGATACTTATCAGAAATCTATGCAGACTTAAAATATAAAAATTCAAAAAGTGCTTTAAGAATTTGGATTGAAGATATTACAAAAGATGCAGGAATAAATGTTCAGCTTATTACATATGAAAGTTATGATAAATTAGTTAGTGATTATGTTAATGGAAAACTTCAAATCTTAGCTGTAAACCCTTACCATTATTTAGAAAAAGAAAAAAAAATCAATAATCAGACTAATATTATTTGGGATTTACAAAGAAGTAAAGATGAAAAATTTCAAAAACTTTATGTGGTAGTAAATAAAAATAGTAAAATAGAAAAAATCTCTGACTTAAAAAATAAAAAGATAATTATCAAAAAAAACAATTATATGGCTAGAGTTTTTTTAGAAACACTTTATTTTAAAAGTGAAAAAAATAGCTCAAAAGCTTTTATGTCTAAAATAGACACTTTAGAAAAAGGAACTGTATTATTAAAAACTTTTTTTGGGAAACATGATGCCTGTATTGTAGATTCATATGAATATGAAGTTATGTTAGAGTTAAATCCAGCACTATCTCAAAAATTAAAAATATTAAAATCTTCAGAAAATATGCTAAATAATCATATGATATTATTTAGTAAAAACAATAATGAAGAAACAATGGAAATTTATCGTAAAACACTAGATAAATTTTTAACTGATGTTAGAAAAAATGATTTATTTGATTTAATAAAAACTAATAAAATCTCTCTTTTAAAAGTAGATGAATTAGAAAAATTAAGAAATTTATATTTATTAAATAAAAAGTTAAAAAAGAAATATAACAAATGAAATCAAATTTATTTATAAAATTTTATGTAGCTATTTTATTAGTAATATCATCTATTCTTATTGTTTATGGGATTATAAATATTAGTGATCAGAAAAACTCCACTTTAAAAATTATGGAAACCCAAGCAAGTATTATTTCTAAATCAATTGTTTTATCAAATGTAGAAGCAATTTTGTCAAATGATAATGCAATTATTATAGAGAACTCTTTAGAGTTTTTAAAAGAAAATAAACTTGTAAAATATCTATTATTTAATAAAATTAATGGGGAAAAAATACTAATTTATAATAAAAAGTGGTTTTTAGAAAATGACTTGGCAGATGAATATAAAAAAATACAAACAACAGATAAAGAGTACTTGATAATTAAAGGAAAACTTTATGAAGAAGAAGTTTTTCATTATACATATCCTATTACTATATCAACTTTTAACTGGGGTTGGGTTCATATGGGATTTTCTTTAGATGAATATAATAAAAATATACAAAGAATTTATAATAATTTCCTATATATTACCCTTGTTTCTTTTATATTTTCTGTATTTTTTACATATCTTTTTGCTAAATGGTTAGTAAAACCTATACTTACTTTAACTCAAAAAACTAAAGATATTGCCCATGGGCATTATGAAGAGATACCTTCTACTTCTAGAGGAGATGAGATTTATGAGTTAACTCATAATTTCAATTTGATGGTTAAATATCTTAAAAGAACTCAAGAAGAAGTTGAAAAATCAAAAAATGAACTAGAAACAAAAGTAAAAATAAGAACTAAAGAATTAAATGAATTAAATAAAAGTTTAGATAGAAAAGTTCAAGATGAAGTTATAAGAAGACAAAAGCAAGAAAGATACCTTCAAGAACAATCAAAAATGGCTCAAATGGGTGAAATGCTTAATAATATAGCTCATCAGTGGAGACAGCCTTTATCAGTTATTACAACAGTTACTTCTGCTGTAAAATTAAAAAAAGATTTAAATCTTTTAAAAGATAATGAGTTTGATGAAAACTATAAGCTTGTAATGGAAAATGCTAATTATCTTACTAAAACCATTGATACTTTCAGTAAATATACTGAAGATACCTATAATGTTGAACATGTGAGCTTAAATGATGTTATTAAGGATTTATTAGTTTTAAATAGTGATATTCTAAAAAAGAATTTTATAAAAGTCAATTTAGATTTACCTTCTTATAATACAAACATAGAAACTATTCCAAACTCTTTATCCCATGTATTATTCAATATTCTAATTAATGCAAATAATGCTTTATCAAGTAAGAACAAGTCTTATGAGAAGGTAATTAATATTAATTTATTTAAAGAAAATAATAGATATTTTATAAATATCGAAGATAATGCTGGTGGAATCAATAAAAAGATTATAGATAAGATATTTGAACCATATTTTACAACTAAGTACAATTCTAAGGGTGTTGGAATGGGATTATATTTATCTTATGATATTGTAGTAAACCAGTTAAATGGAAAAATTAGTGCTAAAAATTCAGAAAAAGGAGCAATTTTTTCTATAGAACTTCCAGCTTTCCTTAATAGATAATAATTATTAAATTTATTGATATATATCAATCTAAAAGCCACTTTCTTATTGTAGTATTTTTTATAGTAATGATTAAATACATAAACTATGTAAAAAAATAGGAATATAATGGAAGCATTAAGTAAAAAAAATATTACTGAATTAGTTGAAATTGCTTCACGTTCTTCTAATTTAGAAGAATTACAATATTTATCTCAAAACCCTTCAATGAATGTTAGAAGAGCAATTGCCCGAAATAGAAATACTTCAAAAGAGATATTAGAAAGATTAGTTCATGACCCTGTTCAAAATGTAGCTTATATGGCGTCAGTAAATCCAAATAACATGTTTAAAAGAATTTTTGATGATTTATCTACTTGCACTCTTTGTGAGAAAGATGAGCACATGATTAATTGTGTGGGTTGTATAGAAGTAAAAAAGCATAGTTTTTAAACTATGCTTTTTTATTAATTATCTTCTAGCTCTGCAACTTTATCAGTATGAGAGAAAATTCTTCCTCTTTTTCTAATAATATTATTTACAATATGGTATCCATGATTTAATGCAATTGCAATAGACCCACCAGATTTAAAGGCAATATCACCAGCTACATAAAGACATTTAGCAGAAGTTTCTTGATGCTCATTGAAAATAGGTTGATTATTTTCATTCACATCCACCCCACATGATTTTAAGAAGTCAACAGGTGTAGTTCCACCAATTGCATAAATTACTCTATCATAGATTACAGAGAACCCATCGTTATAATTTACTTTTACTTTTCCACCATCATTTTCTAATGATTCAACATCAGTATTCATTCTAAGTCTTAATTTTTCTTCACCATGATATTTATTTAAAATATCTTCATTTGTTTCATTTAATCTTGAAAATGTAGGTTTTCTATATACCATAGTTACATTATTGTTTTGATCAGCTAAATCATAAGCATATTCAGCAGCAGAGTTTCCACCACCAACAACTAAGATTTTTTCATTTGATGAACATTTGTCAAGGTTAAAGTTTACATTAGCTTTAATTGATGGTGGAATTTTATAAGAAGGCTTATTTGGTTTACCCATTTTACCAATTGCAATTACTGCATTTCTTGTTTTTATTAATCCAACACTTGTATGGATCTCTAAAAGTTCTTCATTTCTTATGATTTTTTCAACTTCAGTATTAAATGAAGAATCAATCTTATCTGAGTCTAATAAATCATCAAAATAGTCTAGTGTAGTCTCTTTTGTTCCATCATAGAAATCAACATTTCCTTGAAGAGTTGTTACTTGACCTTTATAATCTTTATCAACTCTTTTGTTATCTTTATAAAATTTTCTAATAGTATTTGAATGGTTATCTGTCTTCTCAATTAATAAAATTTCACCTACATTATGTGCAGAAGCTTCAATAGCAGTACCGATACCACCAGGCCCTCCACCAATAATTACAATATCATATATTTTATTTGTCATAATTCTCTCTTATTACATAATTTATAAATTTTTGTTGGATTATACTAAAAAATTTGTTTTTTTTCAATTAGTAACATTTGTAAGTAATATTTTGATAAAATTGCCTTAAATTAATAGTAATAAAGGTTATAAAAGATATGGAATTAAAATATGGTGAAAAAGAGATTTTAGAGTTTGATATTAATAGCGAAGAAAATTTTTGGCCAAATACAAATGAAAAAAATTATATTATAGATATTGAATTACCAGAATTTATGTGTAAATGTCCAAGAAGTGGATACCCAGATTTTGCTACAATCAAAATACAATATACACCAAATAAAAAAGTTATTGAATTAAAAGCTTTAAAACTTTATATTAACTCTTTTATGAATAGACATGTTTCTCATGAGAATTCTGCAAATGAAATTTTTGATGCATTATTTAGTAAATTAGAACCTAAATGGTTAAAAGTAATTGCAGATTTCAAACCAAGAGGTAATGTGCACACTGTAATCGAAATAGATTCTGCAAAAATGTAAGGACTAAGACCTTGGAAAGATTAGTAACTACTTCACAAGCCGCTCATATACTTGGCTTATCTTTACAAGGGGTTCATTATAGAATCAAAAAAAATCAATTAAAATCGATTAAAAAATCTGGTAAAACTTTTGTTTATGTTAGTGAGGATGCCCAAGCTAAACCTCAAACATATGCAAAAGTTCAGAACTCTTCAAATCCTTCACTTGAACAAATTCAAGCTGTAGTTGATGTTAAAAACGAACAAATAAAAATACTTAAAAAATCAAGTAAGATTATGAGAAAACAGTATGTTTCTGAAATTTCAAGGCTTGAAAAAAATCAACAAAAAATGATTGATGTATTTAAATCAGAAATAAAACTACTTCAAAGTGCTTTTAATGAAATGAGATCAATTTATAAACCTCAAATGCAAGAATTATCTTCTCATCATAATGTAATAAATGAAGAAAAGTTTATATCCTTACAAGATTTCTTTATTTTAATGAAAAGACATGACAAAACACAAAAAGAGATAAAAGTACTTATTTTTAAAGCAATTAACAGTGCAGATAAGAGATTTATCTATAATAAACAAGAGAAAAAACTACTTATTTTAAACTCAGATTTTAAAGATTTAGTGTAATTATTACAAAATTATAACATTTAAATTGTATAATTTTTTCAAAACTCAAAAATTTAAAATCACAATATACTTGTAAATTATATAATAAATTATCTATTAACTTTTATTAAATACATTTTATTGTCTATATTAATAACTATCTATACAAAAACTATTTTTTTATAGTTTTTGTAGCTTCATAAATTAAAAAAATTTTGCTAGAATTTAAAACTTTTTTGATTATGTTTTTATAATTAAAATATAGATTTTTATATAAAGGAAGTATTTATGAATAGATATCTTTTTTTTATTGGATTATTATATTCAATAATATTCACAGGTTGTGGAGGTGGTGGAGGCTCTTCAACACCAGTAGTTAAAAGCCCACCAATATTTACAAGTACAAATAGCATAAATGTAGATGAAAACCAAACAAGTGTATTAACAATAACAACAGATACAAGTACAGTAAATTATTCTATAAGTGGAACAGACTCTGCAAGTTTTAATATAGGTGCTACAAATGGAGTTTTAACATTTAAAAATGCACCTGATTATGAAACAAAGAACTCTTATTTTATAAAGGTTACAGCAAAAGATAATTCTAACAATAGCGTCGAACAAGATATAACAATAACAATTAATGATTTAGATGATACTCTTGAAATAAGATCAACTATGTATGATGATAAGCAGACTAGTAGTGTAAATGATGATGTATTATATATCTACTTTGATAAACCAATAGATCAAACTAGTATTAATGCTGGTGATGCTAGCAGTAATTTTACTATAACTGGTACAGGTGTAATTGGAAGTGCTTCTAATATAGTGTACCAGAGTGATTTCAATAGACTTAAAATTGAACTAAACTCAACTGGTACTCCATCTTCAGTATTTAGTTCTAGTGATACTATTACAAACGCTATTATAAAAGGTAGTTTAAATCAAGATTTTGTAGTAGGGACATACACTATAAATAAAAAAGATGTATTTTCTCTTTTAAAAACAGGTCAGACTACATCTTATGCAGCAAATGATGATGGAGCATTACAAAGTGATATTACAAGATCATATACTAGAGATAATACTAATGAGATAGTTACTGATAATGTTACTAAGCTTATGTGGCAAGATAATAGTGATGTAAGTGATTTTAGTAATAGACTAAATTGGGAAGATGCAAAGACATATTGCGAGAACTTAAGTTTAGGCGGATTTAATGATTGGATTCTTCCAAATATGGAGCAACTTGTATCAATAACTGATTTAGGAAGAGATAATCCTAGTATCGATCCTACTTTTGTAAATATAGTTAATACTAACTATTGGTCATCTAATAGTGATACTTTTATTATTTCTAATGGTTTAAATGTTACTTTTACTAGTGCTACTGACTCTTTTGCTCCTAAGACATCAACAATATTTGTTCGTTGTGTTCATCCATTATTATAATATAAAATTTTTGAGGTAAATAATTATGAAAAATATATTAGTTTTAATACTACTTCTTAGTAGTTTAAGTGTTGCAAATGAAAGGTATATAAGAGATAATACAAAAGAGGTTGTACTTGATACTAAAACAAATTTATTATGGCAAGATAATGCTATTGTAAGTGATAACAGTTTAACAAAAACATGGAGTAATGCCCTTACGTATTGTGAAAATTTAAATTTTTCAGGTTTTACAGATTGGAAACTTCCAAATTATAATGAATTATACTATTTAGCAGATAGAAGTAAAAGTTCTAGTTCAATAAGTGAAGTATTTCAAAATGTTGCAAGTGCTTATCATTGGACGTCAACAACAAGTTTCTCAGATAATGCAAATGCATGGGCTATTTTCTTTAGTGGTGGGAATGATTTTAGTGATATAAAAACAGATACAAATTATGTTCGTTGTGTTCGTGTAGTAAATTAAATAGAAGATCTCAAAAAATTGAGCAAAAAAAAAGAGTACTTTAAAAAAGTACTCCTCTCCAGATACCTAAACACACCACTAAGAGAGGTGCCTTGCTATGTTCCCATCCTGGGGCGTTGTCTCAACTTAACGATTGTAAAGGTCTAAAGAAGAGCACTCAAAATACCGTGATATTTTCAGTGCTACTCTTTAGTGAGGTGAAAGTATAGCTGAAAAATCTTAAACTTTTTATAAATTGGCACTAAAATCCTTAATTAGTTGTATAATACGCACCTAAAAATTATTCAAAAGTTAGAAAATGGAAAGAAATCTTAGTTTTATAGGGGTATTTGCCCTAATTATTGCAATGTTTATTTGGGGAAGTTCTTTTATAGCTTTAAAATCAGCAATGAAGGATTTAGAACCTTTTACAGTAATCTTTTTACGAATGCTTGTAGCATCATTATGTTTTGTATATTTTATAAAAGATTTTATTAAATATGATTTTACAAAACGTGATATAAAGTTTATAGTTTTATTAGCTTTATTTGAGCCTTGTTTATATTTTATTTTTGAAGCAAAAGCTTTACAATTAACATCTGCTTCTCAAGCAGGAATGATTACGTCTTTAATGCCTATTATAACGGCAATGGCTGCTGGATATTTCCTAAAAGAGATTATCTCTAAGCAGTTAATATTAGGATCTGTTATTGCTCTTTGTGGGGCTGTATTTTTAAGTTTACAAGCAAGTACAACTGTTAGTGCACCAAACCCAATCTTAGGTAATTTCTTTGAGTTATTAGCAATGGCTTGTGGAGCAGGTTATACTATTGTTGCTAGATATTTATCAAATAAATACTCAGCTTTATTTATTACAGCTATTCAAGCGTTTGTTGGAGCTATATTCTTTTTTCCTTTCTTCTTATATGAATACACTACTGTTGATATGAACTTTTCATCTGATGCTTTAATGTGGACTGTTTATTTAGGTGTTGTTGTTACTTTAGGTGGTTATGGGCTTTATAATTATGCTCTTACAAAAATAGAAGCCTCAAAGGCTGCTATGTTTATTTATTTGATTCCTGTATTTACTTTAGTATTAGCATTTTTAATATTAGGTGAGAAATTAAAAATTGTTGAATTATTAGCTTGTGTTGCGATTTTATCTGGTGTAGCAATTTCAGAAATTCCATTTAAGAAACTAATAAAAAAGAAAAAATGACTTATTTAATCCTTTTGGAAGTGAAGCTTTACTTATATATGATATAACACAAGGATTTAATATATATTTGCTCTTACTTTTTGCAACCCTTGGAAATACTTTAGGTTCAGTAGTAAATTATGTTATTGGTTTAAAAGTTTTTTTTCTTAGTATATATATCTAAATTTTTAAGATATCTATTTCTAGTTTTTCTTATGTATTTAGGTCAATCTCTATAGTAAATAAAGCTCCTGTATATTGTCTATGGTTATAAACAAAAGTAGCATTTTCTACTTCTAGACTACCTTTCATATGTTTTTTTATAATCTCTTGACTCATATATAAACCAATACCAGTACCCTGTGATTGGTGTTTTGTAGTAAAATATGGCTCAAATATTCTATTTATAATAGAAGATGGAATTCCACCTGCATTATCTTTTATTTTGATTTTTAATTTTGTTCCTATTTTATTAATATCTACAAAAATATATTTTTGAGGAATATCTTTTTTTACTAATTCATCCCTTGAATTGTTGATAATATTTAGGATAACTTGAATTAGCTCATTAAGTAAAATTTTTATATCTAAATCTTTAATATTTGTAATGATTTGAATATTTTTATTTGTATATTGATCTTTTATAAGGGCATGAGTTCTTATCCACAATTCTTCTGTTTTACAGCTTGTTTTTTCTTTATTTGGTTTGAAAAAGTCCCTAAAATCATCAATTGTTTTAGATAAATGTTTTGTGGCATTTGTGATAATATCGCTAGTTTCTTCTATTTCATTATCTTTTAGCAAACCAAGCTCTTTTTTAAGTTTTAGACTAGTTGATGCAGTTGATATTAAAGACAGAGGTTGTCTCCATTGGTGGGCAATATTTCCAATCATTTCACCCATTGCAGCCATCTTTGATTGTTGTGCTAGCATAGAATCTTTTTTTCGATTTTTATCTACTTCTCTATAGATTTTATTTCTATATCTAATAAATCTATTTTGTATTTGTTTTGATAAATACATTGATGCAATAAGTAAAACTATTGTTACAAAAAGAATAATTATGAAAATATTTAATAAATAATTATTGTGATATTCATCTAATTGTAAAGTTTTTTTGTTGATTTGCGTATCTAATCTATCTCTATAAAAGCCACTACCTATAATCCAGTTCCAATCATCAAAGCTTTTTATATAGGTAGTTTTTTCTATAATTTCTCTACTTCTATTATGATATATAGTATTGTATTTTATAAAACCATCTTGTTTTGCTGCAAATTCAACTATTTTTTCCGTAATATTTTTTTCATTTTCTTTTTTAGGAATAAATGTATTAATTAGGTTTTCATTTATATGTGCCAAGATTTTTTGTTGTTTATTTATAACAAAAATATACCCATCTTCACCATACTTTATATTTGAAATATAATCTAAAATCTTTTTTTGAAGTCTATTTTCAAAATCCTCTAAATACTCTCCCGTACTAATTGATACATTTAAAGGCTTAAAATACTTGTAAAATGCAAATTTTCTATAAATTCTATTTGTTGTATCTCTTGGATCATCAGCTGGAATATTCCAATAATAACTATCAAAAGTTTCAGTTTTATCTTCAATAGTTTTCATAATGGTTTGAACAAAATAGTAACCGTTGATATCTTTTAACTTAGAGTAGTTATTCCCCTCAACTGCTTTATCTAATGGATATAAAACATTATCACCTTTAATATTATGCATAAAATAATATCCTCGTCCTTCATTGAATCTTACTTCCCGAAGCGCGTCTTGTACCATCTTTAGTATTACTTTTTTAGATTTTGTTTTGTTTTCATTATAAATATTTGTAGCTATTTTATGAGCTTCATACACTCTTTGTTTTAGTTGTTTTTTTAAGTTTGTTTCACTTAATTGTTTTTGATAAAGTATATAGTTATGTATTCTATCTACTTCATTTTTTACTAAATTTTTTTGTGATTGAAAAAATTCTTTTTCAAGATTATTTATATCTTGATCAAGTTTATTTTTATTTTCAATAATAAACAAATAAGTAATTAGGATTGATAAAAGAAATATAAAAAGTATAGGCGCAAACCTGATAAATTTTAAAATATTATTTTCGCTGTGATTTAACATTAAAAATTATATTAGGTTATACTTTAAAAAAAAGTTATTTTTATATTAAATATATACTTTTTACTTATATTTTTTATAAATAGTGGATAATATATAATTTATACCAGTTTCATAATTTCTTGATTTTTGGATTTTATCTTATAGATAACTTTGTTATATTTGAATTCTATGTAGTTTGCATGTAACCAAAGTCTATGACTTCCTGTCTCTTTTTCTCTAATTTTTTCATCTAAAGTTTTGTTTAAATACTCTTCTGCAATATTATCATCAATTCCATATATTGGATCTCCAACAATTCTGTGTCCTATTGAATATAAATGCACCCTAATTTGATGTTGTCTTCCTGTTATTGGATTTACTTCAACTAAAGTTGTATTTTGTTCACTATTGTATTTTAAAGGTCTAGCTATTGTACAGGATTCCTTCCCTGTATCTCCGGCTTTCATCCTAACACCTATATTTTTTCCCTCTTTTTCAAGTCTTGTATCAATAGTAACTTCAGCTTCTAGTTTACCTTCAACAACAGCTAAATATGATTTTTTATATTTTTTCTCTTCAAACATATCTTTTAGGATTTTTTCGCTTTTTTTATTTTTTCCTACAATTACTAATCCAGAAGTTTCTGCATCAATTCTATGAATTAAATTTGCATTTTCCCCAAATTGTGACCTAATTTCATCAAGTAAAGAGTATGGAGTACTTTTTGAAATTGGGTGAACCATAAGTTTTGTGGGCTTATCAAAAATAGCAAAGTCTTGGAACTCTAGTATAGGTCTTAACCCCCTTGAAACACCCTCAAAAACAGCCATGTAAATGTATTCAGTGGGTATAATATCACTAGGTTTAAGTGTATTATAGTTTTCATCGAAAACTCGGCCTCTAGATGCGTATCTTTGGGCATTTCTATGGTTTATCTGTAAGTCTTGTAGCAAAAATAAACTTAATTTTTTATCTTTTATAGCTTTAATTTTCTTTAAAGTAAATGGCAATATTATATCCTGAAGTTTTTTATTAAAATAGGTTAAATTTTATCTTATTTTTTATCTTGTTTTGATAACATATCATACAAAAATTAACAAAAGAATTTCATAAAAGTTTTTTGTTAATTTTTTAAAACAAACATAAGGGAATATAGATGGTTGAAAGATATGCTAGAGAAGAGATGAGCTCAAAGTGGACTCAGCAAGCTAGATACGCTGCATGGCTTGAAGTAGAAAAAGCTGCTGTTAAAGCTTGGAATAAATTAGGGCTAATCCCTGATGATGATTGTGAAAAGATCGTAAAAAACGCTACTTTCTCTGTTGAGCGAATTGAAGAAATTGAAGCTGTTACAAAACATGATTTAATTGCATTTAACACAAGTGTTTCAGAATCTTTAGGAAAAGAATCTAGATGGTTCCACTATGGAATGACTTCTTCTGATGCTGTTGATACAGGTGTTGCTTTACAAATGAGAGACTCTTTAAAATTAGTTATTAAAGACGTTAAAATGCTTATGAAATCTATCAAAAAAAGAGCTAAAGAACACAAATATACTCTTATGGTAGGAAGATCTCATGGTATTCATGGTGAGCCTATTACTTTTGGTTTAACTCTTGCTGTATGGTACGATGAAATGAAAAGACACTTAGAGAACTTAAAGCAAACTCTTAAAGTTATCTCTGTTGGTCAAATCTCTGGTGCTATGGGGAACTTTGCACACGCTCCTTTAGAATTAGAAGAATACGCAATGAAAGAATTAGGTTTAAAACCTGAGCCTTGTTCAAACCAAGTTGTACATAGAGATAGATATGCAAGACTTGCAACTGCACTAGCTTCTATGGCTTCAACTGTTGAAAAATTCGCTGTTCAAGTAAGACACTTACAAAGAACAGAAGTATACGAATGTGAAGAGTATTTTGCAAAAGGTCAAAAAGGATCTTCAGCAATGCCTCACAAAAGAAATCCAATTTTAACTGAAAATATCACTGGTCTTGCAAGATCTATTAGAGCTCATGCAGTACCTGCATTAGAAAATGTTGCATTATGGCACGAAAGAGATATTTCTCACTCGTCAAGTGAAAGATTCTGGTTACCAGATGCATTTATTACAACTGATTTTATGCTTCACAGAATGAATAATGTAATTGCAAACTTAACTGTAATGCCTGAAAACATGATGAAAAACTTAAACCTAACAGGTGGATTAGTATTCTCTCAAAGAGTATTACTTGAATTACCGCTTCAAGGTGTTTCAAGAGAAGACGCATATAGAATCGTTCAAAGAAATGCGATGAAAGTTTGGGGTGAAATCCAACAAGGTAAAGCTACAACAAATAAAAAAGGTGAATCTTTATACTTAGGTCACTTATTAGCGGATAAAGAATTAAGAGAAAAATTAAGCGAAGAACAAATTAGAGAATGTTTTAACTTCGAATATTACACGAAAAATGTAAGCGGAATCTTCAAAAGAGTATTTAAATAAAATACTCTTTTTGAATAAAAAATTCATATAAATATTAACAAATATAAAGAAGGTAATTAAATGGCAATTATGATTCAAAAAAGAAATGGTCGTAAAGAGGTTTTAGATATTACTAAAATTCAAAAAATGACTATTGAGGCAACAGACGGCCTAAATGGTGTATCTCAGAGTGAATTAGAACTAGATGCTCAAATAAAATTTATTGATGGAATGGGAAGTGCTGATATTCAAGATGCACTAATTAAAACAGCAGTAGAAAAAATTGATATCGATGTTCCTAATTGGACTTTCGCTGCTGCTAGACTTTTTATATTCGATTTATACCATAGAGTTGGTAAAGCAACTCATGGTATTAAAGGTGAACCATATTGTCATTTAAAAGATTATTTAAAATACGGGAAAGAAGCTGGAAGACTTATTCCTAATCTTGGTGAAGGGTTTGATTTAGAAGATCTAAATGATTATATGGATCCTTCAAGAGATTATTTATTTAATTACTTAGGTGTAAAAACTTTATACGATAGATACCTTATCAAAAATAAAGAAGGTAATCCAATAGAATTACCACAGCAAATGTTTATGGCAATTGCAATGTTCTTGAGCCAAGATGAAGAAAATAAACAACAAAGAGCAAAAGAGTTCTATGATGTAGTTTCTAAGTTTGAAGTTATGCTTGCAACTCCTACATTATCAAATGCTAGAACAAATAGACACCAGTTATCTTCTTGTTATATTGGATCAACTCCTGATAATATTGAGGGTATTTTTGATTCTTATCACGAAATGGCACTATTATCTAAGTATGGTGGTGGTATTGGTTGGGATTGGAACCAAGTAAGAGCATTAGGTGGTGTTATTGATGACCATAAAAGTGCTGCTGGTGGTACAGTTCCATTCTTAAAAATCACAAATGACGTTGCATTAGCAGTTGATCAATTAGGTACAAGAAAAGGTGCAATTGCAGTATATGTTGAGCCTTGGCACATGGATATTACTGACTTTATTGACCTAAAGAAAAACTCTGGAGAAGAAAGACGTAGAGCACACGATTTATTCCCTTCTTTATGGATTACAGACCTTTTCATGGAAAGAGTATTATCTGATTCTCATTGGACTTTATTTGACCCTTATGAAGTAAAAGACTTATCTGAACTTCATGGTGATGCATTTAGAGAAAGATATGAAGCTTATGAAAGAGATGATTCTGTTACAAAAGATAGAATGAAAGCAAAAGATTTATGGAAAAAGATCTTAACTTCATACTTTGAATCTGGTTCTCCATTCCTTTGTTTCAAAGATAATGCAAATAGAGCAAATCCAAATGGTCACGTAGGTCATATTAGATCTTCAAACCTTTGTACAGAGATTTTCCAAAATACAAATCCAAATCATTACAAAATTAAACTAGAGTTTAATGATGGTTCATTTAAAACTTTTGAAGAAGATGAACTAGTTGTAGTTGATGGTGGGATTGAGAAAAAAGCTAATAAAGTTACAGCTCTTGATTCTATTGGTGGTAAAAAAGTATTTATTGTTGAGAAAGAAAAAATTGATGGAGATACAGCAGTTTGTAACTTAGCATCAGTAAACCTTTCTAAAATAAACACTAAAGAAGATATTGAAAGAGTAGTTCCAATTGCTGTTAGAATGCTTGATAATGTTATTGACTTAAACTTCTACCCATTAAGAAAAGTAAAAGCTACTAACTTAAAATCAAGATCTATTGGTCTTGGTGTTATGGGTGAAGCTCAAATGTTAGCTGAGCAAAAATTAATGTGGGGAACAAATGACCACTTTAAGAAGATTGATGAAGTAATGGAAGCAATTTCATTTAATACAATTAAATCATCATCTGAATTAGCTGTTGAAAAAGGTATTTACCCTACTTTTGAAGGTTCTAAATGGAGTGAGGGTATTATGCCTCATGACCATGCTCCTCAAGCTGCAAAAGCTTTAGTAAATAAAGACTTATTTGATGCTGGATATGATTGGGAAGCACTAAGAGAACAAGTTAAAAAAGATGGTATGAGAAATGGTTACTTAATGGCTGTAGCTCCTACTTCATCTATTTCTATTCTTGTTGGTACTACTCAAGCTATTGAGCCTGTATATAAAAGAAAATGGTTTGAAGAGAACTTGTCAGGTCTTATTCCTGTAGTTGTTCCAAACTTAAGCCCAGAGACTTGGTCTTACTATAAACCATCATTTGAAGTAAATCAATTAGATTTAATCAAAGCAGCAGCAATTAGACAAAAATGGATAGATCAAGGTCAATCTACAAACGTATTTATGAGCTTAGATAAAGCAAGTGGTAGACACTTACATGAAATCTATACATTAGCATGGCAATTAGGTCTTAAATCGACTTACTACCTAAGATCTCAATCTCCTGAAGCTAACAATGATGTTGAAGATAGATCAATGGAGTGTGCAGGTTGTCAATAAGATAACCTTTCACTTCGAAAAAACAAAAACTAATAAAAAATTTGAATAAAATATAAGAGGAAATCCCATGGATAGAAAAGAAATATACAACCCCGATTCACAAGAAACATTAAACGATAGAAGAATCTTTGGTGGAGACAGTGATGGAATGATTAACTTCACAAGAATGAAGTATCAGTGGGCATTAAATTTATGGGATACGATGGAAGGTAATACTTGGTTTCCTAAAGAAGTAGATATGACACCTGATGCAAGAGATTATTTAAATCTTTCAGGCCCTGAGAAAAGAATGTATGACTTAGTACTATCTCAGTTAATCTTTATGGATTCACTTCAAACAAATAACCTTATGGACAATATCAACCCTTATATTACAGCTCCTGAAGTTAATGCATGTCTTTCTAGACAATCATACGAAGAGGCTAACCACTCTAAATCATACGCAGTTATGGTTGAGTCTATCTCTGATAATACAGATGAAATCTACGATATGTGGAAAACAGATGCACAGTTAAGAGAGAAAAACAACTATATTGCAGATGTATATAAAAACCTAGCTGGTGATATTACAGATGAGAAAATTGTACTTGCACTATTTGCTAACCAAATCTTAGAAGGTTTATACTTCTATGCTGGTTTTGCTGCAATGTATGCACTTGGAAAATCAGGAAAAATGTTAGGTTCTTCTCAAATGATTAAATTCATTCAAAGAGATGAAGTAACACACTTACTTTTATTCCAAAACATGATTAACTCTACAAGAAAAGAGCGACCAGAGCTTTTCACTGCTGAGTTAGAAGAAAAAGTTAGAGGTATGTTTAGAAAAGCTGTTGATATGGAAGCATCTTGGGGAGCATATATTACTCAAGGTCAAATCTTAGGATTTACAGATGCAATTATTAGACAATATATCGAATACCTAGCAGATAGAAGACTAGAAGCAATAGGTTATAAACCAGAATATAATGTAAAACACCCTATTCCATGGGTTGATGGTTATTCAAGCTTTAATGACCAGAGAACGAACTTCTTCGAAGGGAATGTAGTTAACTACTCAAAAGGAAGCATCGACTTTGACGATTTCTAAAAAAAGAGTTTTTCTAACAGCTCTTTTTGGAAATTTCTGCGTTATCGCAGAAATTTTCATACTCACCTACTCTAGTAGGCTCCTATAAAAATTTCCACTCTTGCCTTGAACTTTCTCAAAAATACCTATTATAAAAACTCTTTTTAATTTAAGTAAATATTGAATATAATTATTTTATGAGCATAGAAATACTTTTTATAACTTTAATATTAATTCATATAATTCTAAATATATTATTTACCTTCGCAATACTTAAACGGAATTTATATACTGCTTTTCAGAATTGTTTATATATTTCAGTAGTATGGCTTTTACCCATTATTGGCTTAATATGGATGTGGATAATATTAACTTCATATAAAGAAAAAGGCGAGGTTGATAATTCAAATGCATTAAGTGGTCCTGATTTTCTTGATTAAGAATATGACATAAAAAATTTATATAAAACTACACCCTAAAAAGTAATAACTCCCAAAATAATAATAGGTTTAGGATAAGAACTCAGCTTCTCTGTGTTACCTATATATCTCCCTAAAATCTTTTTAGTATTACATTAATTGAAAATAATAATAAATTTATTATTAAAAAGATGTATTTAGATAACTAAAGAATAAATTCTATATAATCTAATCAAAAATAAGCAGAAAACCTAATATAGGAGAAAAAATTGAGAAATATAATGATTATTGGTCTAATAGTTATAGCTATGGGCTATATGGTTTCTATTTTAGTAGGAAAATATAACACTATTATAGAAGAAGATAAAAACAAAAAAACACTTCAACAAAAAAAATAAAAACAAATCTAGGATAAACAATATTCCTAGCTTTAATAAAAGCAAGAAATGTCAATTTATAAAAATAATTTCAAAAACCCTTAAGAATACGACTGTATAATTATATTTCGTTAAAAAATAAAGTTATATGATTTAGGTTTGAGATGAAAAAAATTAAATTTCTTGATGAAATTTTAGCTACAGGTACATTTTTAGTACTTACACCACTTTTTATATATTTAGATACATTTGATGTTATTTATGAGTTTACTAGAACACATGAAGATTTTGAAATAGATGATATATTTATTCTATTATTTTTATTTTCTGCTATTACTTCTTTTTACGCATGGAAAAAAAATATTGATTTAAAAAGAAAAGAAAAAAAACTTATAAATAATTTCAAACATGATAAGCTAACGTCTTTAGAAAATAGAGAAGCTATGATGGAAGCTTCTGATAAAAACAAAAACTCTTTTGTTGTACTTATTAACATTATTGATTTTAAAACTATAAACAAAACTCTTGGTTTCATAGAATCAGACAAGATTTTGGTAAAAATCTCTCAAGAGTTATCTTCTATTTTAGAGTCATTGTTAGATACTAAATTATATAGATTATATGGAAATGAGTTTGGTTTTTTATGTCCAGATACAAAAGATATCCAAATAGTTTGTCAAGAGATAAAAGATGGCTTTGAAGATCTAAGTATAGAGCATATGAATAATGGTTTTACATTTAGTATTAATATGGCTTATTCAAATGCTTCTCCTCGGCTTTTAAATGCCACTATGGCAATGGAAAAAAGTAAATCAAGTCTTAACCCTGATATTATTGAAGGAAGCGTAGGAATTGATTATAAGAAAAATATTGAAACTTTAAATACTCTAAAGCTTGTAAAAGATGCTATTTTAACAGATAGGATTGTTCCTGTATTTCAAGGAATAGTAGATAATCAAACTGGAAAAATAGATAAGTACGAAACACTAGTTAGAATAATAAAAGACGATGGTTCCCTTCTTTCACCTTATTTCTTTATAGATTTATCAAAGAAGTTTAAAATCTATCCTTCTATAACGAAGATTGTAATTACAAAAGCCTTTGAGCATTTCAACGGTAAAGATAGCAACTTCTCAATAAACTTCTCTTATATTGATATTCATAATAAAGAAGTATTAGATTACTTCTATAATATTTTAGCGAACAACAAAGAAACAGCAAAACACTTAACTATTGAGATTTTAGAGACAGAAAATATTGCTAATTATACTGAGTTGATTGAATTTAAAAACAAGATTGAAACATATGGGTGTTCTTTAGCTATTGACGACTTTGGTGCTGGATATTCAAATCTTGTAGCTATTTTAAAACTAAAACCAGATTTCATTAAAATTGATGGAAGTCTAATTGAGAATCTTTTTGATGATAATAATATGAGTTTAGTAAAAACAATAGTTCAGTTTGCACAAGAAAACAATATAAAAACAATAGCTGAGTTTGTTTCTAGTGAAGAATTAGCAGTTTTAGTAAAAAAACTAGATATAGATTATTCTCAAGGTTATTACTATTGTCAACCTGAAATATTATCTTAATGAAAAATATTGTAAAAATAGATATTTAAAAATTAGGAATATTTTATGATAAAAGAACAAGTTAAAAATTTTTTATATGTACAATTAGTAGATTTTACAAACTTTAGATATGAAATGGAAGAAGATGGAGAGTATCTTTATGTGATATTCAAAGAGATTTTTGGAGAAGATGCAAATAAAGAGACAACTTTTAAAATTATAAAAGATACTTTATATATGCACTCTACTTCATATGGCTGGAAAGCAGTTGAAAAAGGAAGTGCAAATAAGTTCTTCTGGATTGAGTTAGTAGCCTAAGGCTACTAATTTAACTCTACAATTACCTCTTTCCCTCCATATCCATGAACTTTATCATGGGCTCTTACAATTACTTTTTTAATATTTTTAGGGATTTTCACATTTGAAATACTTCTTGTAAATGGTTGCTCATTTACATGGGGATGATGAAGAACTCTTGTTGCTAGAATTTTTCTATCCATAGTTAGAACTTCAAAGTTATTGGCATAGTGATCCCAACCTGAATCATTGTGTTTTATACTTACTTTAAAAGAACAAATATTTTGTGTATTACAAGAGGTTTTTACCTTTAGTACATCAGCTTTATTTGCATAAATATTTGTAGTAAGTAGCAAAGAAAGTGAAAGAAGAAGATTTTTCATAAATTTTCCTAGTATTGAGTTTGTATATAGTAACAAATAAACATAAAGTAATAATTTAGTATATAATATTTTATAAAAAAGGATATTCATGATAAGTGTAAATAGACTTGACCACTTTGTTTTAACTGTAAAGGATATAGCTAAAACAGTGGATTTTTATACAAATGTATTAGGAATGAGAAAAGAGATCTTTAAGGGCTCTAGAATTGCTTTAAAATACGCAAACTGTAAGATAAACCTTCATAAGTTAGGGGAAGAGTTCGAACCCAAAGCTTTTAATGTAAAAGAAGGAAGTGCAGATTTATGCTTTATTATAAATACTCCAATTGTAGAATCTAAAGAATATATAGAGTCTTTAGGTTTGAAAATAGAAGAAGGTATTATTGAAAGAACAGGAGCTAAAGGCACTATTCAATCTATTTATTTACGTGATCCAGATAAAAACTTAATAGAACTATCAAACTACATATAAAGAGAATTCATGGCAATTGAAATTGAAAGAAAATATTTAATAAACCTAGAAGAATTAGGTCATTTAGAAAATGGCTTAGATATAAAACAAGGGTATATCCAAACAAAAGACAATACAGTTGTAAGAGTTAGAACTAAAGGAACTAAGGCATATTTGACTATAAAAGGGGAAAATGTTGGAGCTTCAAGATTAGAGTTTGAATATGAAATACCTTTTGAAGAAGCAAATGAGATGCTTGAAAAACTATGTTCAAAACCTATTATAGATAAGACTAGATATCTTATAAAATATGAAAACCATTTATGGGAAGTAGATATTTTCTATGGAGATAATCAAGGCTTAGTAATTGCAGAAGTCGAACTAGAAGATGAAAATGAAAAGATTATACTTCCTTCATGGATAAAAGAAGAAGTTACAGGTGATATCAAATACTATAACAATAATCTTTTAAAATATCCATACAAAGATTGGAAATAAAAAACTATTTTCTTGACTAAGTAAATTTATTTGGATATAGTTTTTGACTATATAGTCAACATATTATCCAAGGAAGTTTCATGTCAATATTTTTTATCCTATTATTAAAAATTTTCCCACTTTATATAAATATTATATTAGGATATTTCTCAGCAAAACTTCTTAATGTCCAAAGAGAATCTATTGCAAATATATTAATATATATTTTAGCTCCTATTGTAGTCTTCTCAGCAACTATTAGTGTTAAAATTGACCTTTCAATAGTTTTATTACCTATATTCTTTTATATTTTTTGTTCAATAATTGCCTTTTTAGCTCTATTTATTTTTGGGAAAGTATGGGATGATCCTAGTGGAAACATCTTAGCCTTTAGTGCTGGAACTGGGAATACTGGGTATTTTGGAATACCTCTTGCTATTATATTTTTCCCTCCATATTTAGCAGATATTTATATCTTCACAGTTTTAGCTTCTTTGTTATATGAAAGTACAAGTGGATTTTATGTAACTGCAAAGGGTAATTTTACTGTAAAAGAATCTATAAATAAGATGTTAAAACTTCCTATTTTATACGCATTTATTTTAGGTTTAGTATTTAACCTTTTAGGTGTTGGAATTCCTGATGCTATTAGTGCTTATACTGCTCAATTTAAAGGTGCATATGGAATATTAGGAATGATGATGCTTGGTATGGGTTTAGTTGGGCTAAAAAAAGGAAGTGATTTAGATGCTAAGTTTATATCTATAACTTTTATTTTAAAATTTATTTTTTGGCCTTTAGCTATTTTAGGAGTAATTTATTTAGATAGAAATTTCTATATGCTTTTAAATGAAGATTTATATAAAGTAATGTTTCTTTTCTCAATTGTGCCACTTGCTGGAAATACGGTGACATTAGCAGTATTATTAAATGCAAAACCAGAAAAAGCAAGCTTTACTGTACTTCTAAGTACTATTATTTCAGTAATTTATATTCCTATTGTTTTAGCTTTATATGGAGGCTTTTAAAATGAGAGATATTTAAATAAGGCTAAGAAGCCTTATTCCTAGGAGGTAGAGTTTCTATATACTCTTCAATTGCAATTGCTACTTTTTTAGAGAAGTTTACTGCTTCAACTACAGTTCTAGCACCTGTTACTACATCTCCTGATGCAAATACACCTTTTCTAGTTGTTCTTCCGTCTTCATCACTTTCTAGTAATCCATTATCACCTAGGTTTAGTCCTGCATTGTTTTTTACGATTAGATCCCTTGCTGTTTGAGAAATAGCTATTAAAATAGTATCTGCATCTTCAAAGCCTTGAGTTTTTTCTTCTTCTGGATTAGTCGTTTCGTACTTAATTCCCTCTTCTGTAAACTCTAAAGGAGATTTGAATAGATTGAATTTAACACCATCAATTTTGGCATGTTCTTTCTCTATTCTCTCAGCAGGCATTTGTTCTTCATCTTTTCTATACATTACTTGAACTTCATGTGCTCCGCTTCTTATAGCAGTTCTAGCAACATCCATAGCAACATTTCCAGCACCTACAACTACAACTTTTTTACCTAAGTTATAAGATTTTGGTGTTTTTAGATAATCAATTGCAAAATGAACATTTCCTAAACTCTCACCTTTAATTCCTAATTTTTTAGGTCTCCAAACACCAGTTCCAATAAATACAGCATCAAAATCATCTCTAAATAAATCATCAATAGTAATATTTTTACCAATCATGCTATTTTTTTTGATTTTTACGCCTATTTTTATTAAGTTTACTTCAATTTTATCAAGAATAGTTTTATCAAGTCTAAAATCAGGAATACCAAATCTAAGAACTCCTCCAATTTTTTCTTGAGCTTCAAACATAGTTACATTGTAACCTTTCATTCCCATCATCATTGCCAAGGAAATTCCAGCAGGTCCAGAACCAATAATTGCAATATTACGTCCATTTTGCTCAGGCTTTTCAAACTCTCTATAATTCATATAATATGTTGAAATATAATTTTCTATGCCACCTACATTTACAGGAGTATGTTTTTTATTTAATACACAATGACCTTCACAGTGTTTTTCATGAGGGCATACTAGTGAACAGATAATTGATAATGGATTGTTTTCAAAAACTTTTTGCCCTGCTTCTTTAATATCTCCTGCTAAAAACAGTCTAATCATTTCTGCAATTGGAGTATTTACAGGACAACCTTTTTGGCATTTTGGTTTCTTACAATCAAGACATGTTTGTGCTGAATTTATAATATGTTGCATTACTATCCTTGAATAAATTAATATTTTATAGCTATTTTAACTCTTTTTTTAGAAGATTACATTAACTTGAATCAATAAATTTAATATATCTATCTAAGTTAATATTAATATAAGCCTTGAATCATATAATGATTTTATATAAAAAAATTTGTAAAATTTACGTATTTAGCTTAAATTTCTATTCCGTTTCTTAGTCCAAATTGATATAATACTTCACATTTAGATAAAAATGAGAATAAGTTGCATTATTTAATCAGTTATTTTTTAGTAATAAGATATAATTTCAAAAATTATCTACGAAGAGGAAAATAAAATGGCATTGGGTAAGAAAATAATTTTATTATTGTTGTTATTGGTAGGACTAATTATATATAGTGTATATAGTTTTGATTATAAAACTATTTTAAGCGCAAACTCCAGTGAAGATCAAGAAAACAATACTTCAATGTTTAGTGAGTACTCTAATGATGTAATGGAAAAATATGACGAGTTGAAAGTTCTTGTTATTAGTAAATATAAAGAATTTAAAGGTGAAGAAGCTAATCCTAATAATGAATCTATCTCTTTAGAACTTGTTAAAGAAGATGGTGTGATTTTAATGAATGGTATATTTAAAGATAAAGAGCAAGCTGATAAAATTGCAGATTTATTGAATATAAATAGAGATGGGAATTATGCATACAATGCTAATATAGTTGAAAATAAAGAGCTATTAAATAACTTCTCATCATTAATTTCTCCACTAAAAAACTTTTTTGTAGATGGGGCTAAACTATCTTTAGAAGATGGAAAAATTAATTTAGATGGAAAACTTGGAGATGCTAATTACTTAGATTTAGTAAATTCAATAATCACAAGATCAAATTTAGACGTTAAAACTGATATTATCAAGCCTGAAATATCAAAAACACAAAAAATCATAAATTCAATGCAAGATATTGTAAAAGAAGAAGAGCAAATAGAAGCAGAAGTAACTTTTACTGATAAAAAATCAAAAGAAGTATTTGCAAATGAGAAGAAAAAAGTAGAAAATACTGTTAAAAAAGAAGTTGAAGATAATTCTTCTTTATCTGAAAAATCACAAGAAATTCAAGAAGCAATAAACCAATTGTTAAAAGATAAAAAAATTATATTCAAAAGAAGAAGTACTAAAATTACAATAGAATCTTTAGATACAGTAAAAGAAATTGCGAAAATTTTAAATGAAAATAAAAATTTAAATGTGGAAATTGCTGGGCATACGGACTCAAGAGGAAAAGCTTCTTTAAATAAAAGAATATCTCAAGATAGAGCAAATAGTGTTAAAAAAGTTTTAATTTCATTAGGAATTGATAAGTCAAGATTGAAGGCTAAAGGGTATGGTGAAGACTTTCCTATAGTTAAAGATGATAAAGATGGTCTTTCTGCACAAAACAGAAGAGTAGAATTTAATATTATAGGAGAATAGTATGGCAGAAGTAGCTTCACTTATTGTTGTTAATTTATTAATTGCAACATTTATAGGTTTTTTAATTGGATATTTTGTAGGAAAAAGCAGCAGTAATTCTTCTAATTATACCCCTGCTGTAGATAGTGAAAATGGAGAAAATCCAGTTAAGCAGAAGCAAAAACAAGAGAAAGCAAAAACTAGTGTAAATCCTATTTTTAGAAAAAACTCTAGTGTAGATAATAAACCATTGGTTTTAAGTGCTCCTAGACAGTCAGGAAAGGACAATCTTGCAAAAATCAAGGGTATTGACTTACAAATACAAGAAGATTTAAATTCACTGGGTATTTTTCATTTTGATCAAATTTCAAAATGGTCTAATAAAAATTGTGATTGGGTTGAAGAATATTTACATTTACCAAATTATGCAAAACAATTCCAATGGGTTGACCAAGCAAAGATTTTAGAGTCAGGTAAAGAGACTATATATAGTCAAAAAATTGAGAATAAAGAGATAGAAGTAAGTTGATTTTTTAGAAATTTTGAAATTTCTAAAAAAAGTATAACTAGATTTACTAGTTATACATTAACTTTTTTAAGTTTTCTAATAATAGTTGCAATTTCTCGTGAATATTTTCTAGCTCGTTTACTGTTATATTTCCAACCACCGTTATAACTTCCCCAAACTTTTTTCCAATCATTCTTATGAACTTTTTTCCAGTAGTTAAGTTCAGCAATTGCATTTTTTGTAGCGAATTTAAAATCAGTAATTAACTTAGTAGCATATCTATTTCTATTCCAAGAAGTATTTTTTGCTTTGTGTCTATTTATAACTGTTTTAATATTTGCTTGATAAAGACCATAGTCCTTACTATCGACATTTATAAGATATCTTCCAATTGAAGATTCTTTAATTGCAATTGCCATTAAAGAATAACTAAGACCATATCTTTGTCCTTGTTTTTTTATCATTTTTAAAGTTTTTATATCTTTTTTAGTTAATTGCGATGCTTTAAAATTTGTTCCAAATATATTTGTAATAAGTAACGAAATTAACACTAAAACTTTTAGATTCATAAAGTTCTCCCTTTATTTTGTCTTAAATTAAAGTGCGGATTATATAAAAAATAAGTTTTTTTGTCAAATTTTTGCTATAAATTACTAGTTTGGCTCTTTGTTTAATATATTATTTAGCATATGATGATTATAATTCCGAAAATATTTAAACGAGTATAAGAGACATTGGAAAAACGAGAATTTAGAAAATTAATAAAAGAAATCGGGTTCTCTTCACAAAAAAACTTTGCTGAAGAGATAGGTGTAAAAGCTACAACTTTTACGACATATAAGTGTATTCCTAACCATATTGTTAGAATTGTTAACATAGCAAAAATAGCAAGAGAAAATGGTGTGGAGCTTGAAGATATTAAAGCTGCAATGAAAATAGATTAGATTTTTCTAATCTATTTTTGTTCAAAATTTATAAAAATTTTACAAATTTTGAAATTTACTATATTTTTATTGTGAAAATATAAAATTTTTATAAAAAAACTACATTTTTTCTTTAATTAGATTTATTGTACAAATCTCAATCATTTCAAAAACTTTATCAAAACCTTCAAATCCATCAAAGAAATATGGATCAGGTACATCAGCTCCTTCATAACCAAAATCACCAAGTTTTAAAACATTTTCACATCCAAGATTTTTAATATTTGCAACATTTGAATCATCTAATCCTACAACTAAGTCAAATTTACTAAAATCTTCTTTTGTAACTTGTCTTGCTTTTTGTTTAGAAATATCAACATTGTTTTGCTTTGCAACTTCAATTGAATGTTCACAAGGTGCATTTCCTATATGCCAATCTCCAGTTCCTGCACTATCTATTACAATATCTAAGTTATTCTCTTTAGCATACTTTAAAGCTACTCCATGAGCTATTGGAGATCTACATATATTTCCTAAACAAACAAAAATTACTGACTTAGCTTTACTCATTTTTATCTAATCCTATGTTTATATATTTTCTTACTTTTTTGATTTCTTCTAAATCTACTTTTTCTTTTATGATTTCTTGATTATCATCTTTACTTACATTTCCAAAAGGTGAGATTATTGCACTACCTTTAGCCATATTATCATCTGCACTATTTGATGCAATTACAAAACATTGATTTACTAAAGCTAAAGACTTACTAATAGTTTCATAATGATCTTTTCTTTTTAATCCCCACATTGCAGGATTTAAAATAATATCAGCACCCTTTACTTTTTCCCATAATTGTGGGAATCTAAGTTCAAAACAAATTAGTGTAGCTATCTTTATTCCGTTTATATCAAGTATCTTTATATCTTCTTTATTTCCCTGACTAAAGTACTCTAACTCATTACCTAAAGGAAATAGTTGTACTTTTGATTGGGTATGAATTATTTGCGTATTATGAAAAACATGTAGAGTATTAAAATACTTATTATCTTTTTTTGTAATAAATGTTAAAGCAATAGTTTTATTAACTGCAAGCTTTCTAAGCTCTTCTATGGCTTTTACACTAAATAATGAAGCTTCTTCCATTCTATCGTAAGAAAAACCGCTCAGGGCAATTTCTGGGGCTAATATGATAGATTCCTCTTCGCATTTGTTAATTAGTTCAATTAAATGTTCTAAATTTCTTTGAAAATCACTAGTAGTTTTTATCTGAAGTGATATTAAGTTCATTTTCTACCTCGTTTATTATCTTTTCTAAACTGTTTTTATAAGTCATGGCTGTAGCATAAGAGCTAGCTTCGTATTTTGTAACTAATAAAGCATTTGTATTTGAAGCTCTAACTAAGGCCCATCCATACTCAAAAACAATTCTAATTCCATCTACATGGATTATATCTTTTATAACTGGAAAATCCCTTATTGGTAAAGATACTTTTTCTTTGATTTTTTCAACTATTATAAATTTATTTTCATCTAGTGTTTGAAGCTCAATATTTTCACTTGTATAAACTTTTGGGATTTTATCTATTTCTTCATCTATATTAATTCCTAAATGAACTAATTCTAAAACTCTAAGTGTGGCATAAATTGCATCATCAAAGCCATAATACCTATCATTGAAAAAAATATGACCTGAAACTTCTGCTGCTAAATCTGCATTTAGCTCTTTTAGTTTTAATCTAAGATTTGAATATCCTGTTTTATCCATAATCGCTTGAGTATCAGGACTCATTTGGTCTAAAATATTTTGTGAGTAAGTTACTTCTCCAATAATTATTGGATTTTTCATAGTTTTTGAAAAAAGTAAAGCTAAGCTATCACCTTTGATATTGTGCTTTTGAGTTAAAACAGCAATTCTATCTGCATCTCCATCATATGCAAAACCTAAATTATATGAATTTTTTAGTTCATTTTTTAAATCTTGTAGATTTTCTTCTTTACTTGGATCTGGATGATGATTTGGGAATTCTCCATTTGGAGTTGTATATAAAGCTTTATAGTTTAGATTTAGAGCATTTAAAATATCACAAATCACAGTATTTGCTGCACCATTTCCACAATCTATTACAAAATCTTGTTTTAGATTTTTTAGGTGAGAAAACTCTTTAATCATGTAATCTATATAGAGTTTTTTAGCATCTATTTGTAAACTATTTAGATTGTCTGGAATATTTAGTTCTTTATTTTCAATTATTTTATCATGTAGTTTTATAAGTTCATCTGCAAAAAATGGTTCATTGTTTATTGTTGTTTTAAAGCCATTAAATTCTTTTGAATTATGGCTACCTGTAATCATTACTGATGCATTTGCTTTAATTATTTGATTATTTATGTTTAAATCTTGATAAGAAGCAAAATAGTTTACCCCTGTTGCTACAAGACCAATATTTATTACTTTACAACCACTATAATTAAGTCCTGATACTAATGCCTCAAATAAAAGTTTTGAGTGTGTTCTCATGTCATAACCTACTACTACATAGGCATTCTTAATGGTTTTGGCTTGGATTGTTTGCCCTAGGAAATAACCAATTAATTTTGTATTATCTTCCCTTAGATCTTTATCTATTATTCCTCTAATATCGTATTGTCTAAATATCTTTTTATTAATCAAATTTCTTCTTTAAATATATAATTTTCAAAATTATACAGAAAGTTATTTTGACTCTAATTTAAGCAAGAACTCTTTTTTGTCTTCTCCACCAGCATATACATTAGAATTTCCATTGTCTTTTTGGATTCTATGACAAGGTACTATGATATTTAACATGTTTTGAGCCAAAGGACTCTCAATTGCTTTTGAAGATTTTAAACCATCTATTTTAGCTGCAAAATTTGAAAAACTTTCAACCTTTCCATAGGGAATATTTAGTAATTCTTTCCAAACTTTTATTTGGAAATTAGAACCTACTAATTGCATTGGTAATTCAAAAGTTGTTCTTTGTTTATTAAAATACTCATCTAATTGAGTTCTTAGCATCTGAAAATATTCACATTCTGATGGAATAATATCAGTATCAAAGCTTTTCTTTAATATATCAATTCTAGCTTCTATATTAAAAGGAGTAAAGTAACAAAGCATTACTATTCCCTTTTTTGATGCTGCTGCAAACATTTCACCTAGTGGCGTTTCTATTGTTGTTGTTAGGATTATCTCTTTTGATTGTGATTTATATTCTCTCATGGAGAGAATATTATCACAAGTTTATGCAAAAAGTGTTTATATAAAAATATTTTTGTATTTGAGTTTTTATTTGTAAGTTTCTGCGTATACTAGTTCGTATGAGTGTGTGTATATCTCCACTATATTTCCAAATGGATCTTCACAATAAACCATTTTATATGGCTTGTCTTCTGGGAAATATTCTCTAATTGGCATTCTTTGTTTTCCCCCAGCTTGTACTATTTTCTCAACTAAACCTTCAATATCTGGATCTTTTACACAAAAATGAAAAATACCTGTATTATATGGATTAAATTCGTGTTGTGGTTTGTTATTGTTTTTAAATTCAAATAACTCAATTCCAATTGTATCACTTGTAGAAAGATGTGCAATTTTAAAACTACCCCAACCTTCTCCAAATACATCTATACACATTTGTCCTATTGCTGTATCATTTTCTTCTAAAACTTCTGTTGGTTTCATCATCACATACCAACCCATTACTTCTTCATAAAACTTTACTGCTTCTTCTAAATTTGGTACAGTAATTCCAATATGTGAAAATGCTCTTGGATATCTCATAATAACTCCTCTAATTTATTGTATAATTGTACTTTAACAAATAAAATAAGTTTTTGGAAGAAGGCACTTTTGGGTGTTTAGGTTACGTAAAAGTTTCCTTTATTGACAAATGGTACTTCTTTGAATTAAAAGAATTTTGAAATTTATTGGACAGATGATGTATAAATTTAATGATAAAGAATATAAATGCTCACTTGAAGCTACTATGGATGCTTTAGGTGGTAAATGGCGCTCTTTAATATTGTGGCATTTAATACAAGAAGATTTACGTTTTTCTCAAATACAAAAAATTGTTCCAGGTATTAGTAAAAAAGTTTTATCTGAACATTTAAGAGTTTTAGAAAAAAATGATTTAATTATTAGAATAGTATATGCAGAAGTTCCTCCTCGTGTTGAGTATAAAATAAGCCAAAAAGGTAAAACTTTATCAAAAGCTTTAAATGAATTAGAGTCATGGGGAAAAGAACAATTATTAATGGAAGAAGATAAGTAGGACTATTTATGAATATACAAGCTTGTAAGAATATAAAAGTTTTATATGTAGAAGATGATGATATAGCAAGAGAAAATGGTGTTGAGTATTTAGAAAACTATTTTGATACTATATATGAGGCTAGTGATGCAATAAGTGCACTAAAACTTTATGAAGAGTATTCTCCTGATATTATTATCACAGATATACAAATGCCAAAATTAAATGGCTTAGAATTTATTCAAAGAATTAGACAAAAAGATAAAAAAATACAAGTTATTGTAATTTCTGCTTTTTGTGATAAAGAGTATTTATTTAAAGCTATTGAGTTACAGTTAGTTAAGTACTTAGTTAAACCTGTAAAAGAAAAAGAGTTTGAAGAGGCTTTATTTCAATGTGTTGAATCAATAAGTACTGATAGTAATAATATAGTAAAACTAAATGAAAATAGTTCTTTTGATACGTATAATCAAACTTTAGTTATAGATAATGAAATAGTAAAACTAAGAACAAAAGAGTTACATTTATTAACTGTACTTAGTAAAAATAAAAATAGATTTGTAACTTATAGTGAAATTGAAAACTGTGTTTGGTGTGATAGTGCTATGAGTAAAGATGCTTTAAAAACTGTAATGAAGAACTTAAAAGCAAAACTTCCAAAGGATTCTATTTTAAATCTATCTGGAACAGGATATAAACTAGATGTCTAATATAAATATGATTTTAACCTATGGAATAACTTTTGGAATACTTCTAATGACAATTGTTTATACTTTAGTTAGATATATACACTTAAGAGAGTTAATATATCTTGCTTATTGTTTTATGCAAGCTTTCTCACTACTTTTTATAATCTCTTATAGTAAGATATTTGATATAAGCTTTTTTGTACAAGAAATAGGTTTGATATTTGCAAGTTTAAGTGCAGTGGTATTTGCTATTGGTTTTTATGAAGGAAAGTTTTTTCCTAAAATTAGTAATTATAAAGAACTAATAGTAAATACTTTACTTTTTAATGTAGTGATTTTAACTGCTTTTTATCACTATATGTTATTTGAATATCTACCTTATACTATTATTTATGCAATATTATTTGTTTCTGTAGTTTTTAATCCAAGTGAAGGTTCAAAACCTATTTTGGTATATGTAATTGGTTGGTCAATTTTTTGTTTTGTATTATTTGTATTAGATTTTAAAAGTTATTATGTGACACAAGGTTATATGGATATAGTACTTATAGCATTTGCAATAGAAGCAGTATTGTTTACCATGTCTGTTGCTTATAAATATAATAGTTTACAAAACCAAAGTAACTCTTATGAAGAGATGCTTTTACAACAATCGCGACTTGCCAAATCTGGGGAGATGATAGCTAATATTACACATCAGTTTAGGCAACCTCTAAATAATTTATCTTATATTCTTATGAACTTAAGAAAAAGATATGAAAATAAGAAACTTGATGAGGTTTATTTTGACAAAAAAGTGAACCAAGCAAATGAACAAGTACAGTTTTTATCAAAAACTATTGAAGATTTCAAATCTTTTTATGCCCCTTCAAAACAAAAGGAAAACTTTTTAATTAAAGAAGCAATTGATAGCTCCTACACTATTTTAAGTGCAGAATTTAAAAAGAAGAATATAGATTTTGAGTTGATATTTCAAACAAATGAAGATATAAATATATACGGAATTAAAAATGAGTTATCTCAAGTTGTTTTGGCAATATTATCAAATGCAAGTGATGCTTTAAAAGATAAGGAAGAACCAAAGATTGTAGTTACAGTTAGCTCAACTGATGCTGAGGTATTACTAAGTTTTGAAGATAATGCAGGTGGAATTAAAAAGAAAGATTTAGAGAAGATTTTTGACCCATATTTTTCTACTAAAGAAGAAGGTACTGGGATTGGTTTATATTTGGTAAAATTAATTATTGAGAAAAGTTTTGAAGGTAAAATAAGTGTTGATAATACTAAATCTGGCGCATGCTTTAGATTATATTTTGAAAGGTAAATTATGAAAATTAGTAATAAAATAGGTCTATTTTTCTTCTCAATTACAGTTTTATTAATTGTTATAATTATTACTTTATCTATTATGTATACAGATGCTAAAAAAGCTGAGTTAATTCAAAAAGAGAGGTTTAAATTTTATGAATTAGTGGTAAAACATAAGCAAAATACAGACTTCTTTACAGATGTATTTATAACTTATGTAAATACAAATGACTATAAATATAGAAAAATTATAAATGATATTTTAGAAAAAGAAAAATATTCTGATAAAAATATAAAAAAATATAGAAATGAAATACTAAAAAAGTTTAACTATGATATAACATCTAATATTGATGATGCAAAAATTGCAGAACTAAAAATCTTTATTGAAACAATAGATGTCCCTTCTGATAAGTTAAATAAAATCTTTAAAGTAGAAACTTTAACAAAGAAGCTTTTATATTTAGAATTTGAAGCAATCAATGCCATAAGAGGTGTATATAAAGATAAAAATGGTCTTTATACTATAAAAGATGAAGCAAATGAAAGTATTGCTCAAGAGCTTATTATAAGTAATGAATGCAAAGAATTAAGAAAAGATATAAACACTAGTATTGATTATTTATTCTCAGAAATTGATATATATTTATTAAAATATCTAGATAAATTAAAGGAAGAAGAAGATCTTGCATATAAGTTTATAATCTTTGTTTCCTTTATTTTATTATCAGTTGTATTTAGTACATATTTTAACTTCAAAAAGTCTATTATTATTCCTTTAGAGAAGTTAGCATTTTGGATTGAACAGATGCAAACAAATAAATTTGTAGTAAAAGAGCGATCTTTTCAAAATGATGAAATTGGAATGGTAATGAACTCATTTATTAATATGGCAGATACTATTCAAAAAGATATAAAAGAACTAGAATCTTTATCTACAACAGATATTTTAACAAAACTAAATAATCGAGTTACTTTAGATAAAGTCTTAGAAGAAGCCCATTATAATGTTAATAGATATAACACCGAATACTCTATAATTTTAATAGATATAGATCATTTTAAAGATGTAAATGACGAGTTTGGGCATATTATAGGGGATATTGTTTTAAGAGAATTTGCAGGAGTACTTAAAAAAGATGTTAGAAAATCAGATACTCTTGGAAGATGGGGAGGAGAAGAGTTTTTAATAATTTGTGCTAATACTAATAGCCATAGGGCTTCTAAATTAGCAGAAAAATTAAGAGAAAATATTGAAAATTTTGAATTCACTAAAGTAAATAAAAAAACAGCAAGCTTTGGGATTACTTCTTTTAATACTTATCAAAGTGTAGTAGATGTTTTAGATAATGCAGATAAGGCTTTATATAAAGCAAAAAACCAAGGTCGAAACCAAGTTGTAGTTGCTGTTAAATAGAAGATAAACTTCTATTTAACTAAGTCGTTTCTTGGATAGATAAATGATAATTCTCTTTGAAGCGTAATCTTTTTATCTTCTTTAGCCGTAGCTATTAATTTTATTTTTAATCCCGTATCTTTTGTATCAGATAAGAAAAGTCTCTTTTTAGTCTCTATAATTAAAATCTTTTTAACTCTTTTATTAGGAGCTAGAGTGAAAGACTTAAATCTTTTTATTCTAAAGTTTTCATTGTCTTCTAAACTTAAGTCATAAGTATATGGCTTATCTTGTGTATTATGGAATGTTAAAATATAGTTATTACTAACTTTAGCATCTTCTTTGATGTTATATAGTTTTGTTGTTTTGTTTACATTTAATAAAAAATACTCTTTTTCAGAAGCAAATACTCCTGCTAAAACTACACATAATAGAAGTGAAGCAAAATATGTTAGGTTTCTTTTTGTAAATAGTTTTGATATTTTTTTATTGATTACTGTGTTTGTACTTCCCCAGTTAATAAGTGATTTTTTACCAAGCTTTCCCATTACTGTTGTACAAGCATCAGAACACTCTAAACAGTTAATACATTCAACTTGTAAACCTTTTCTAATATCAATACCAGTAGGACAGATCTTTACACATGCTTCACATGTTGTACATTCTTCATTAGCGTTCCATTCTTTCATGTTAAAAATAGATTTTTCTCTATTTTCATAAACATCTCCACCTCTTGAAGTATCATAAACTACTTGTTTTGTATCATCATCATATAAAACAGATTGGATTCTAGAGTAAGGACAAACATATACACAAAAGTTTTCTTTCATAAAAACAATATCATAAACTAAAAACATTGCAATTGATAATATAAATACAATCATAAACATATGATTACTTGGGTCTTGCATATAAACAAAGAAGTCTTCAGGAGGAATAAAATACCACATAAAATTTGTTGATATCATTATTGAAATAATAACCCAAAGGATAATAGATACATATTTTTTAAGTTGATTGGATTTTTTAGAATAATTAACATCTTTTTGTTTGTTTTTAATTCTTCTGATGTCTAAAATAGTACTTTCAATTAAATCTCTATAAATAACTCTAAAGATAGTTTGAGGACATGACCAGCCACACCATACTCTTCCGAAAAGTGTAGTCATAGCAAATATCCCAATAAATAAAAACATTAATAAAAATGGCATTACATAAAGTTCATTTACATTATAAACAAATCCTAATAAGTGGAATTGTAATTTATCAAATGATAAAAGTAACATATGGTTTCCATCTATTGTAATAAATGGTAGTATTAATGTAAATGCTGTGATACAGGCATATACTAGATATCTTTTTTTAGAATAAGACATAATAACTCCTTTGTTTTAAGAAGTTTATAGGCTTTTGGTGTTCATTTGGTGGTATGAAGTGTTTTTTTGTAAAAATAAGTTTTTTAAATACTTGATGCTAATATTTTATATTCAAAAAGATGAGGATATTTATGAGATATTTAAAAAAAATGATTTCAAATCATATTGATCTAGAAGAGGATGAATGGAATAGCTTAAAAAATAGGTTCCGAAGGGTTGATATAAAAAAAGGTGAGATTATTTCTCATGCTGGAGATATTTTTAGTGATTTTTATTTTGTAAAAAAAGGTTTAGCTAGATCATATTTCACAGATTTAAATGGAAAAGATTTTACATGGCAGATTTACTTTCGTGGAGAGAGTAAATATGGCTTAAATCATTTTATGGATGATAGTGTTAGCTATTATGAGAATGAGCCTTCTATGTTAAATTTTGAAGTTTTAGAAGATAGTATGTTTTATGTAATAAGTTTAAAAGATATGGATAACTTTCTAGAAAGTGCTGATAAAAAGTGGGAACATCTAGCAAGAATTTGGCTTCATGATACTTATTTTAGCTCAACCTACAAACGTGTTATCTCTCTAATGAGTGAAAATGTTGAAGAAAAGTACGAGAGATTACTTTTAGAGTACCCTGATATATTTAAAAGAGTAAAGTCCTATCATATCTCTTCTTTTTTAGGTATTGCTCCTCAAACTTTAAGTAAATTAAAAAATGAATCTAGGTGAATGAAATAAATTTTTCTTTCTGATAAAGTTTGCCTACTTAAAAAAAGGAATACAAATGACAGATATAGAAAAATTTAGACAATTACATCATAGAGATGAAATTCTACATATAGGTAATGTATGGGATGTAAATAGTGCTTTAGTTTTTGAATCAAAGAATTATAAAGCTTTAGGTACTTCAAGTTTAGCTATTGCTAATTCTTTAGGATATGAGGATGGTGAAGAGTTAAGTTTTGATGAATTATTTTTAATTGTAAAGCAGATTATTTCAAAAGTTAATACTTTAGTTAGTGTTGATATTGAGGGAGGTTATAGCCGAGATGTTAATAAGATAGTAGAAAATATCCAAAGACTAAGTGAAATAGGAGTTGTGGGAATAAATATAGAAGACTCTATTGTTGAAAATAAACAAAGAGTTATATTAGATAAAGAGAAGTTTTCTAATATATTAAAAGAGATAAGAGCTCTTTTAGATAAGAAAAATATAGATATATTTATAAATGTAAGAATAGATTGTTTTATTTTAGGTTTACAAAACCCTCTTGAACAAACTTTAGAAAGACTTGATTTATATAAAGATTGTGGAGTAGATGGTATTTTTATTCCTACAGTTGAAAAAATTGAGCATATAATTGAGATTCAAAAAGCTACATCTTTACCTATTAATGTTATGTGTATGCCAGAACTTCCTTCAATAAAAAAGCTAGAAGATTTAGGAATAAAAAGAGTTAGTCAAGGCCCTTTTATTTATAATAAACTTATAAATACTTTTGAAAATAAATTAGATGAAATAGAAGAAGATAGTAATTATAAATCTCTGTTTTAAACTAAAAATTAGATATAATATCAATTAAGAATTTACTAAAAAAAGGTAAAAAGTGATTGAATTAACTAATCTTTATATGTTTATAGCTGCATCTTTTCTTTTATGTTTAGCTCCTGGTCCTGATAATATTTATGTATTAACTCAAGGAATGACTAAAAGTAAAAAGGCTGCTATTGTAACTACTTTAGGTCTAACATCTGGACTTATTATTCATACAAGTGCCGCAGCTTTTGGTATCTCTGTAATTTTTCAGACATCTGAAATAGCTTTTAATATTGTTAAATATGTAGGTGCTGCTTATTTACTTTATATTGCATATCAAGCCTTTAAACATAGAAATGAAAAACTTGATTTATCTGTTCAAAACTCAAGTTCTGAGCTTAAAAAGCTTTATGTAAAAGGTTTTATTATGAATATTTTAAATCCAAAAGTTTCTATTTTCTTTTTAGCCTTTTTACCACAGTTTGTAACACCAGCAAATGGAAATGTTCCAATGCAGATGATTACTTTAGGTTTAGTATTTATGGCACTTACAGTTGTAGTATTCTCTTCTATTGGAATTGCCGGAAATATGTTAAGCTCAAAGCTTTTAGAAAAGCCAAATATTGTTAAATATATGAATATTTTAACTTCATTTGTACTTGTAGGATTAGGATTAAAATTAGCACTATCACAAAGGTAAATCATGAAAATAATAGCCTCTCTTTTAATTTTTAGCTCTTTAGCATTTAGTTTTGATGTTGATGTTAGACATGAATTAATTAAGTGTTCTGATATAAAAGTACCTCAATCAAGGTTAATGTGTTTTGATGTTTTAGTTTTAAATACTAAGCCCAAAACAAATCTTGAAGTTCAAGGTAAAAAACTAACAAGAGAGTGTTCCCATTGTCATGGTGGAAGATGGGAGATTTCTACAAATGCCCAAAGATTAGTATCTGATATGAGTGAAAAAGAGATTTTAGAATCTCTTTTAGCTTATAAAACTAAAAAGATTAAATCTACTGTTATGAACTATCAAATGGCTAAATACTCAAACTCTGAGATTGAAATGATGGCTAAATACATCAAATATCAAATTAGTAGTGGAAACTACTAATTTTTTAGATAAAAGATTTAAAAATACCAATTAAGATAAAAATCAAAATAGTATATAAAATTGAAACCTTTGCTAAACGTATAAAAACTAATCCTGTAATAGTTAACAAAACATCCCCAAATGAATAAATAGCACTTGGAGCAACAGTTGATATAAAAACTGTAAATAACAAGGCTACAACACTTGCATTTACACCTGAAATAGCATTTAATACATTTGTTCGTTTACTATAGGATTCAAAATTTTTGTAAAAAGCTAATATTAGTAAAAATCCTGGTAAGAAAATAGCACTTGTTGCTAAAAGTGCCCCTAAAAGTGCATTTTCTTCTAAAGCATTTGCTCCAAGATAAGTAGCAATTGTGAACATGGGACCTGGAACTGCTTGAGCAAAAGAGTATCCCAATAAAAACTCATCTTTTGATACTAAAGAAAGTAAATTGTTTTCAAGTAAAGGAAGAACTACATGTCCTCCTCCAAATACTAAACTACCTGCTTCATAAAAAATTGAAAATAGTTTTAGCTCTTCATTATAATTTGCTAAAAATGGCAAAGTAAAGAATAAAACTATAAAAATAAGAAGTGGTAACTTTTTTGTTTTTGAAGGATTTTCTTCAACTTTCTCACTTTTGTTTTTTATAAAAATCTTACCTAAAATAGCTGCTAATATAAGTACAAAAATTTGAGTATAAGTAAAAGGTAATACAAGTAATAAAATAGCACTTAAAGCAAATATAGCCATAGTCATTTTATCTTTACAAAATGACTTAAACATTGATATTGTTGCATCTGCTACTATAACAACAGCAAAGAGCTTAAGACCTGTGATTATACCACTAACAAGTGAGTTTTCTACTTCATTAATATTTAAAATAGCTAAAATATAAAGTACTATAAACGATGGTGTTGTAAAGGCTAAGAAAGCTATAAAAGCTCCAAATACTCCACCTCTTTTAAGTCCAATTGCAAAGCCCACTTGTGAGGAACTAGGTCCTGGTAGAAATTGACTTAGTGCTAAAAGTTTTGAATATGATGATTCATCGAGCCAGTTTAATTTTTCTACAAAAGTTTTTCTAAAATAACCAATATGAGCCATTGGTCCACCAAAACTTATAAAGCCTAAAGTGAAAAATTTTAGAAAAATATCAAATAAGTTTTTCATTAAAACCTTTCTTAAAATAATTGGCGATTATATCCAATATTTAAAGAAGGTTTTGTAATGAATTTGTAACTAATTAATTTCGTCTGTGTAAACACAAACATTGAAGTCTTTTACTAATCCAGTCTCTTCTACACAGTGTGTTTGAAAAAATTCTGTGATATATGGTTTGTTGCAATGAAGTTCAAAGGCTTCATTAGAAGCCCAGATTTCATTAAAAACAATAGGATATGATTTTCCCATTGCATTTGGATGTTCATACTGCTTTGTTACGATATATTGAATACATCCATCTTCTCTTGTTGTTTTTGGCTCTAAAGCTGATAAAACTTCTAATAACTCTTTCTCTTTTCCTTCTTTTGCTTCAAATGAAGCAATACAATACACTTTCTTCGACATTCTTTTCCTATAATTTATAAATTTGATTAGTTATTTTGAGTTTGAAATAAGATAGAAAAGAGCAAAACTCTTTTCTATATAAAGGCTAAGGTTATCTTGTTTGGCCTTGCCCGTAGATTTTGAATTTAAATGTAGTTAAATCATTGATTCCCATTGGTCCTCTTGAATGAAGTTTACTAGTTGAAATACCAACTTCAGCTCCAAGTCCAAATGCTCCACCATCTGTAAATCTAGTACTTGCATTTGCATATACACAAGCTGCATCTACTTGATCTAAGAATTTATTAACTACAGTATAGTTTTCACTTAATATAGATTCAGAGTGACCAGAACCATATTTTGCAATATGTGAAATAGCCTCATCTACATTTTTAACTACTTTAATATTTAAGATATTTGCTAAATATTCTGTGTCATAGTCTTCATGTGTAGCACACTGAATATCAAGGTGTTTAGTTGTTTCTTCACAACCTTTAAGCTCAGTACCATGCTCGATGAAGGCATCATAAAGTCCTGGTAAAATATAAGGTGCTATATCTTCATGAACTAGAAGTGTTTCCATTGCATTACAAACACCTGGTCTTTGACATTTAGCATTTACAGCAATATCAATGATTTTATTATGTGCTGCGTCTTTATCAACATAAATATGGCAAAGCCCTTTATCATGTTTGATTACTGGTACAGTAGCATTTTTACTAACAAATTGAATTAGTGCTTCTCCACCTCTTGGAACGATTAAGTCTATGTATTTATCTTGTGTAATAAGATTTGCTACACCTTCTCTTGTATAATCAGGTAATAGTGAAATAGCTTGCTCAGGAAGTTTGTTTTTTGCTAAAACTTCTCTTAGAACATTTGCAATAGCTTTATTTGAATGCTCTGCTTCTTTTCCACCTTTTAAAACACAAACATTTCCACTTTTAAAACAAAGTGCTGCTGTATCTGATGTAACATTTGGTCTAGATTCATAAATAATTCCGATTACTCCAATAGGAATAGATACTTTTTGAATATTTAATCCATCTT
>Ga0193960_1000048_pt1 | contig 49503 bp, 60 predicted proteins | sample FB_3_MG_FD_140338 | JGI IMG/M metagenome (GOLD analysis project Ga0193960, IMG submission 140338) | Microbial mat bacterial communities from the Broadkill River, Lewes, Delaware, United States - FB_3_MG | ecosystem: Environmental > Aquatic > Freshwater > River > Microbial mats | place: USA... | reverse complement strand
ACAGTTCCTCCACACAAAATTAAAAAAGCTAAAATATGAAAGAAAAATATTTTATAAAGTGGTAGTTTTTTATCTATTAACGACTTTTTAACATTGGATAGCAAAGTATCTACTTTTTCATCTAAATCTTCATTTAATCCATTGAGTTGTTGTAAACCTTCTAGTATTACTTCATGATTTAAAAGTTTTAATTTTTGTTGTGCTCTCATGTTATTGGATAGGTTACCTAAGTTATCCATATAAGATGAAATATCTGCAAAACCTTTTGTAGCACTAGCATTTAAATCAATTTTAGAATAATCCATTTGTAAATCCTTATTTTTATGTTTTAGATTTTACTGTTTTATTCTGATTATAACTTGAGAAATATAGTTTAAACTATTTTCTTCTTGTATTTTGTCTTACTGATACTATGAATTGATAAATTAAACTAACAGAGTAGAATCATCATTGGGTAACATTTTCTTTTCAGGATTTTTAATATTTAGATTTTCAAATAGAGATGGTATTGTTTTTTGTATAGAACTTCCCATAATATGAGTGATTGCTTTATTTATATTCTTATAAGCACCATATGCATCAGCTATACCACTAATGATTGCAGCTGTAATAACTAAGGCACCAATTGCACTTTTCCAAATAGTTTATTCTTTTATAACTTCTGTTCTAGTTTCTTTTATATAAATAATTAATTTTTGTTTTTCTTCTTTTCGTATTGTTGCCTTCTCAATATTAACTAGTGATTGATCCAAAGTTTATAATTTCTATTAGAATACTTTTGTTTTCTATAATTTTATCTTTGAACATTTTTATTTTATCAATCATTATTAAACCTTTTATTAAATTCATCTATTTTATCATAATCAAGTCACAGTTTTCGTCACAATATTATCCTAAATCCAAACCAAATCTATCATTTGCTAAAATACATTTTTAATACATATAAACGAGAATCAAATGACACAAACACAATACAACGAAAAAGTAAACCTTTTAATATCTTGGGCAAAAGCCTACTATGTAGATGACAACCCAATAGCTACAGATGAAGAGTACGATGTACTTAATAGAGAAGTTTTAACATACGAACAATCAAACCCTACACATAGACATCCAAACACACCTACACAAAGAGTTGGAGGAGTTGTATTAGATGGCTTTGAAAAAGCAAAACACCTTAGCCGTATGTGGTCACAAGAAGATATATTTAATACAGAAGAATTAGAAGACTGGATAAAACGAGCGAACAAAGTTGCAGATAACATGGCATTTGTATGTGAGCCAAAATTTGATGGTGCTAGTTTAAATATCATCTATGAAAATGGAAAACTCAAACAAGCTATCACAAGAGGTGATGGAAGTATAGGAGAAGATGTAACACAAAATGTAAAAACTATCCACTCTATTCCACTTAGCATTGATTATGATGAGCTTATTGAGATACGAGGTGAGATCGTTATCAAAAAAGATGATTTCGAGGTTATTAATAAACAAAGAATTAGAGACAATGAACAACCATTTGCAAACCCTCGAAATGCAGCAGCAGGAAGTTTACGACAACTAGATTCTAGTATCACAGCAAAAAGAAAACTCTTTTTTAATGTTTGGGGTATAGGTGAAAACAGTTTAGAGTTTGAAAAAAGTTCTGAGGCTATCTCTTTTATCCACTCACTTGGATTTGCGAAACCACCTATTCAAATACTCTGTAAAACTGTTGAAGAGATAGAAGCTGTATATCATGAGATTATTGAAAAAAGAGAGAGTATCTCTATGGGTCTTGATGGTATGGTTATCAAAATAGATGATATACAATCTCAAAGTGACTTAGGATACACAGTAAAATTCCCAAGATGGTCGTGCGCATATAAATTTCCAGCTGTTGAGAAAACAACAAAAGTTTTAAGTATCGCTTTGCAAGTTGGACGAACTGGGGCAATAACTCCTGTAGCAAATGTAGTACCAACTTTCATCGATGGCTCTACTGTAGCACGAGCTACACTACATAATTTTGATGAAATAAAACGACTTGATCTCAAAATCAACGATGAAGTTATCATCATAAAAAGTGGAGATATTATCCCTAAGATTACAAAAGTATTTACAGATCGTCGTGATGGAACACAAATTGACATCCCTACTCCAGAAAACTGTCCAGAGTGTGATAGTGAGCTTTTAGTAGAAGAGATACTTATCAAGTGTCAAAATCTCGATTGTCCTAGTCGAGTGGTAAATAGTATAATTTATTTTGCTAGTAAAAACTGTATGAATATCGATGGATTGGGTATCAAAATAGTTGAGCTACTTGTAAATAAAGAAAAGATAAAAGATGTTCTTGATTTATATAGTTTAAAAGCGGAAGACTTAGAAGGACTAGAAAGCTTCAAAGATAAAAAGATAAATAATCTTCTAACAGCTATATCAAATACTAAAAATACAGAACTTCACAGAGTTATAAATGCCTTAGGTATAGAGCATATAGGAGAAGTTGCTAGTAAACAGATATGTTTAGAGTTTGGAGCTGATATTTTAAATATTACTAGTGAACAACTTGAAGCATTAGATGGTATCGGTGCACAAATGGCAAATAGTTTACTCGAATTTATAAGGGTAAATAGAACTCTGATGGAAAAACTTTTTGAGATAATAGAACCAATAATAGAAGAAAAAGTAGAAATAGATGAAAATCCTTTCAAAGATAAAACTATTGTTTTAACAGGGACTATGTCGGTCAGTCGAGGAGTTGTAAAAAAAGAGCTAGAAGCTCTAGGAGCAAAAGTATCGGGAAGTGTCTCTAAAAAAACTGACTATCTTGTATATGGTGAAGATGCAGGAAGTAAATATGACAGAGCAGTGAGTCTGGATGTCAAAACTCTTACAGAAGAAGAGATGAAAAACCTATTGGAAATATAACCATTTTTTACATAAGCACAAAAATAAGTAAAAAATAGCTATAATATATACAAAATGTTACAAAATAGGATAAATATGTATGATGTATTAATTATTGGTGGTGGAGCAGCAGGATATGGATGTGCTTTGACTTTAGCATCAGTAGAGAACACTCAAGAGTGGGCTAAAGATAAAAAATACCTTATGTTAGACAATGGTAAAAGTGATATCTTAAACGCTAGTTTTTTTAACCTAGCAGGTGTAGAGTTTGGTATAGGAGGAGATGAGTTGTATGCAAAAATGCAAACACAACTATCTAACTTCAAATCATGTGCAACAAAAAATGACACAGTTACAAAGATAGAAAAAGATGGTGAAACTTTCACTGTTTCAACAGAATCAGAAACTTTTTCAGCAAAAGTAGTAGTTATAGCAACTGGTATGCATAAGTTTGAAATCGATTGTGAGTTAACAAATGTGATAACTCATACTGATGTTATGAAACCTGGTAAAATAGCATTAGATAACAACGATAATAAAATCGCAGAAAATCTTTATGTTGCTGGACTTGCAAGTGGCGCTAAAACTATGTTTGCTATAGCAAATGGTGAAGGTGCAAAAGTTGCTTGTGAAATTTTTAAACTATGGACTGGAAAGTCTGCTGTTGCCCACGATACTATCAAAGATAAAAAAATATGAATCAAAAACAAATTTTTTTAACGAACGATGATGGTTGGGATGCTAAAGGTTTAGAAAAGCTAATAGTTGCACTTTCTCCATTGGCTCAAATAACTGTCGTTGCACCTGCAAATGAAAAGTCAGCTTCGGCACATAGTATGACACTGACTCGTCCTATGAAACTAGTAAGTGTTGATGATGACTATTATAAAATGGATGATGGTACACCAACTGATTGTGTTTTTATAGGACTAAACAATCTTTTTGATGATGATAAAAAACCAGACTTAGTAATAAGTGGTATCAACATCGGTTCAAATATGGGTGAAGATATCACATACAGTGGAACAGTTGCAGGTGCTAGTGAAGCAGTCCTTCAAGGTGTTCCTGGTATTGCAATCAGCCAAGTTTTTAATGACCTAAATAATGCAAACAAAAATGCATGGGAATATGAACTAGCAATGAAAACTATTCATGATCTAGCAAAAAAGATTTTAGAAGGTGAATTTCCTTTAGGAAAGAGAAAACTTCTTAATATAAATGTACCGCCATGTAGTGTTGAAGAGTGCAAAGGGTTAAAGATAACAAAAGCTGGATATAGAGAGTATGGAAATGATTCACATAGACATAGAAACCCACGAGGTGAAGAGTTCTATTGGATAGGTTTACACCCTCTTATTTGGCAAAGTGATGAGGAAAAAGGTTGTGATTTTGAAGCAGTGAAAGAAAATTATGTTTCAATAACACCGATACAATTAGATATGACAAGTTATAACGATATAGATACATTAAAAGGATGGATAACAAATGGGTAATTTCACAGAAGAATTAAATAAAGATATTAAAAAAATAGTAGGTATTTTAAAAGATGAAGAGCAAATTATAGAAGTTCTAAAAAGAAAACTTACAAAAAAAGAGTTTAAATATTATAAACTTAAAATTGAAAATGCAGATGATGCAACTATCACAAAAGAATTACAATGTGACGAAGAAAGATTTGAGGCAATTAAAAAACAAACAATTTTAAAACTAAACCAAGAAAAAATCAAGAAAGAGTTGATCCTGTAATGTCTTTTTTTAAAATAATATCATTATTTTTTATCTCTTTATTGTTATTTACAGGTTGTTCACAAAAAATAGAACAAAAAGCAGATATTTCTAAAGCAAATTTCCAAAAAATTGATATGAATGATATTGATGGTTTTCAAACTGATGATTTAGCAAAAGCATTAAAAGTGTTTATCAAAGATTGTCAAGCATCACAAAAAGATTCTAAACTTACTGAAGTATGTCAAAGAGCATCAACTATAGAAAGTTTAGAAAATGCAAAGAAATTTTTTCTCAATAATTTTACTGCATTCCAATTATTATCTGACGAAAATGACAAAGAAGGACTCATCACAGGATACTATGAACCTTTACTTCAAGGAAGTTACTACAAAACAAATAGGTACAAATATCCAGTATACTCAGTACCTGCAAATCTTTTAACTATTGAATTATCACAAGCTTATCCCTCTTTATCTGACTATCGATTAAGAGGGAAAATAAAAGGTAATAAAGTAGTTCCTTACGAAACAAGAGAAGAGATAAATGCTATAGATTATCGTACAACTCAAAATTTAAAACCTATTTGTTTTGTAGATGACAAAATTGATCTGTTCTTTCTTCAAATTCAAGGAAGCGGAAAAATACAATTACCAAATGGTAAATTTATTAATGTAGGATATGGAGGACAAAATGGTCATCCATATTATGCAATAGGAAAAAAACTTTTAGAGATGGGAGTTATAGAGAAAGACAATATCTCTTTACAAACTATTAGAAAATGGTTAGTGCAAAACCCAGATCAAACAGATGAAATTTTAAATATGAACAAAAGTTATGTATTTTTTACTAAAAGTGTAAAAACTGCAACAGGAAGTTTAGGCACAGAATTAACTGCAAATAGAAACTTAGCTGTTGATCGAAAAAATATTCCTCTTGGCTTTCCTGTATTTATCAATACATCAAATCCTATTACAGAAGAACCAATCAACAAACTTATGGTAGCAGCAGATACAGGTGGAGCTATCAAAGGTAAAATTAGAGCAGATTTCTTTTTTGGAAATGGCGCAAAAGCTAGAGAACTAGCAGGGAACATGAAACAGAAAGGTGAACTTTTTATCTTTATTCCAAACAATACAATCGAAAGAAAGGATTAACATATATGCATATTACAAATAAGATATCTAATATATTTCATAAATTTGCAACAAAAGAATTTCCAAAACCTATCCAAAAGTTTATCAATAATGGATATGTAAATCTTCTTGGTTTAGATATGAGTGAATTTGACAAAGTAGATACATACAAAACTCTTAATAAATTGTTTACACGAGAATTAAAAAAAGAAAGAGCAATCGACACAAATGAACTTCACTTCATAAGCCCAGCAGATAGTTTTGTGAGTGAATCAGGTGATATACTTGATGAAACAGCCTGTCAAATAAAAGGGATGAGTTATAGTGTAAAAGAGTTATTAACCCAAGAGATTGCTTATGATAACTTCCAAAAACTTAAAAATGGTACTTTTATGAACTTTTATCTTAGTCCAAAAGATTATCATAGATATCATGCAAGTTTTGATTGTCAAGTTACAAAACTTATCCATGTTCCAGGAAAATTGTATCCTGTAAATTTTACATATTTAAATAAACAGACAAGTTTATTTGTAGAAAATGAAAGAGTTATTATGGAGTGTAGAACTTCTGACAATCAACTTTTTTATATGGTATTTGTTGGTGCTTTAAATGTAGGAAAAATGATATTTACATTTGAGCCTAAGGTAAAAACAAATACAGAAGTTTGTCATCCTACTGTTTTTGAATATGAAGATTTACATATAAAAAAGGGTGACTGTTTAGGTTATTTTGAGATGGGTTCAACAGTACTTATATTTTGGGAAAAAGATATGGTCGAACTTGACAACATAATTAATACAAAAGTTAGATTTGGTGATGTAATATCTAGAATTGTTTAATTTGATTAAACTTTAGATATAATGCGAAAAATCGATTAAATAAAAATAAATAAAAAGGTAAATACTTTATGGTTAAAATTGTAAATTTAAAAAAGACTTTTGGTTCGAGAGTTCTCTTTCAAGATATAAATCTTTCTTTAGATACTGGAAAAAGATATGGTTTGATTGGAGCAAATGGAGCTGGTAAAACAACTTTTCTTAATATGCTAAGTGGAACTGAAGAGATCACAGATGGTGAAGTACAAGTTCAAAATGGTAAGAAAGTTGGAGTATTAAGTCAAAATCAATTTGCTTATGAAGATTTCACTTTAGCAGATACTGTTTTATATGGAAATAAAAGACTATATGATGCAATAAAAAAGAAAGAAGCATTATACTTAGAAGAATATACTGATGCAATTGGTGAAGAACTTGGTGAATTAGAGATGGTTTGTTGTGAAGAAGATCCAACTTACGAATACGATGTTAAAATTACCAAAATTCTTGAGTCTTTAGGTTTTCCATCAGAAACTCACGGTGAGTTAATGAGCACAATTACAGGTGGTGATAAATTTAAAGTTTTACTAGCACAAGTACTCTACCCTAAACCAGATGTGTTATTCCTAGATGAGCCTACAAATAACCTTGATATGGCAACAATTTCATGGCTAGAAAATCAATTACAACATCATGATGGAACAATGGTAGTTATCTCACATGATAGACACTTTTTAAATGCTGTTTGTACAAATATCTTAGATGTTGATTTTAAAAAAATTAGAGAGTTTACTGGTACTTATGATGACTGGTATATCGCTTCTACTGTTATAGCAAAACAAGCAACAGTTGATAGAGAAAAGAAACTAAAAGAAAAAGAAGAACTTGAAGCATTTGTTCGAAGATTTTCTGCGAATGCATCTAAAGCAAAACAAGCAACATCAAGACAAAAACAACTTGATAAGTTAGATATTTCAGCTATTCAAGTAAGTTCAAGAAGAGACCCTTCTATTGTATTTAAGCAAGAAAAACCTATCTCTAAAGAAGTTTTAGAAATTAAAGATATTTCAAAATCTTATGATGGAGAAGTTGTACTAAAAGATGTTAACCTAATGCTAGAGAAAAAAGACAAAATAGCATTAATAGGACCAAATGGTGCTGGTAAAACTACTTTATGTGAAATCCTAATGGAAAATATTAAACCAGATGCTGGTGAAGTAAAATGGGGAGCAACTGCAAATGTAAGTTATTTCCCACAAAATACAACAGATTTAATTAAAGGTGAGATTACTTTATACGACTGGTTAAGAGACTTTGATAGAGATGCTGATATTTCTGAGATAAGAAACTGTTTAGGTAGAATGTTATTTAATGGTGAAGAGCAAGAAAAATCTGTTATTAACTGTTCAGGTGGCGAAAAACATAGAATGATGCTAAGTAAAATTATGCTTGAAAAAAGAAATTTTTTACTTTTAGATGAGCCAACTAACCACCTTGACCTTGAAGCTATTATTGCACTTGGTGAAGGGCTACTAGCTTATGAAGGTACAGTTATCTGTGTATCTCACGATAGAGAGCTTTTAGATGCTTATGCAAATAGAATTATCGAAATACAAAGTGATGGTACAATTATCGATTTTGATGGTACATACGAAGAGTTCTTAGAGTCTAAAGAAGGATAATTATGAATGAGTTAATATTTGCTATATGTTTTGCTATTTTGCTTACTGCTTTTCTAAAAAGACATAAAATTGTGAACTACTTAGATTACAATTTTAATATCAGAATAGAGAGTGAAATTTTAGTTTATATATTAACTTTTTTCTTTATCGTTATGATAATAGCAGGTATGTTATTAGATAATACAAAAGAAAAATATAGTCATATTAGTCAAAATTATGATAACATGAAACCTAAAAAAGATGATGGAAGACCACATAGATATTTCGATGTGAATACTTACGATTAAGATATAAAGAATATTTTAAGAAGATATTGGATAAACTTCCGAATAATTTTACACTCAAGGAATATATAATGGCAAGAAGATGTATGCTATCTGGAAAAGGCCCAATGTCTGGGAACAATGTAAGTCACGCTAAAAACAGAACTAAAAGAAAGTTTTTACCAAACTTAAGAACAGTTAGAATCAGTTTAGAAGATGGAACAACAAGAAAAATTAAAATTTCTGCTAAAGAATTAAGAACTCTTAAAAAGAATTCATAATTAAATAAGATGTTTTTATGACAACCATAGAAAACATCAAAAAAGCACTGGGTTGGGAATATCAAGTTACCAAGCCAGAGTTTAGCTTAGATAAAGAGATATACTCTCAGTTCAAACACTTTAGACTTCCCCTAATACTTTTACAACTTATTATGATTATTGGTACTGTTGGGTACATGATAATTGACGATTTTCCAATTTTAGATGCAATTTATCAAACAGGTATTACTTTTACTACTGTTGGATTTGGTGAGATTAATGAGATTTCACAAGCTGGAAGATTATTTACAATTACATTAATCATTTTTGGTTTTTTGATATTTACTTTATCAATTACTGCATTAATTCAGGTATTAGTAAAAGGTAAATTTTTAGATTTATATAAGGAGCGAGATATGTTATATAAAATAGCAAGATTGAGAAACCATTTTGTAATATTTAATCACAATGAATATAGTATTCAATTAGCAAGTCAATTTAAACAGAATCATATTCCATTTGTTGTTGTTGATCCAAGAGAAGATTTGGAACAAATCGCAAATAAATATAACTATCCTTATTATATAAAAGAGGAAACATATACAGAAAAAGCATTTTTAAAAGCACATCTTTCAAGTGCTAAAGGTGTAATATCTTTATCCAAAAATATTGCTGATAGTATTACTATTATTGCTTCTGTTAGACTGTATGAAAAAGAGTTAGGGAGAAAAAACCCTTATTTAATTATTTGTAATGCAGAATCACAAAAAGATATTGAGAGACTAAAAAAACTTGGTGCTAATAAAGTTGTAGCACCACCTGAACTTATGGCTAAAAGAGTTAGTGCAATGGCTATAAGACCAGATATGGAAAATGTTTTAGAAGAGTTTTTATATAAAAAAGACACCCCTATTGATATGGAAGAAATTTTTATTAATGATGACAGTTGGTTTATTGACCAAGAGATAAAAGATGCTCATTTGCGAGATAAATTAAAAGTAAGTATAATCGGTATTACAGAAGCAAATGGTAACTTTTTACAAACTCCAAGAAGTTCAACAAAAGTAACTAAAGGCTGTAAGTTACTGGTTGTAGGAAATCAAGATGGTATTGCTAAAGCAAAGCAATTGGTGAATAATACAATTCGACCAGATTATATAGAGATGATGAATAAAAAGGACAAAATTTATGTTTAGTATTTTCCCTTTAAAAGGAACAATTAGTGATATTGATGGCTTTTACTGTGATGGTATAAGTGCAGGATTAAAAGCAAATGGTGCGTTAGATATAGGATTTATTTATAGTGATACATTGTGTGATGTGGAAGCTATTTTTACACTTAATAAATTTCAAGCAGCACCATTAAAACATTACCAAATGTATCCAAATGATTTTAAAACGAATTTTGTATTAATTAATTCAAAAAATGCAAATGCACTTACAGGACAACTAGGTGTTGATAATATTAATACACTATTTGATTCATTAAATTATGAAGTAACAAATCCTATAATGAGTTCAACTGGTGTTATTGGAAATCAATTACCAATGGAAAAACTTATCAACGGTGCAAACTCTTTTGACCTAAATGCTAAAAATGGTGATAATTTATCAAAAGCAATTATGACTACAGATGCTTATGCTAAAAAATGTTTTTATGAAGTAAAACTTGAAGATGGAACTACTTTCAAAATAGGAGCAGTTGCAAAAGGTGCAGGGATGATAAATCCAAACCTTGCAACAATGCTTTGTTTTATATGTACGGATGCTAATGTACCAAAAGCTGATATGAAAGAACTATTAGAAGTAAATTCACATACAACATTTAATGCAATATCAGTGGATGGCGATACATCTACAAATGATACAGTGATGTTACTATCAAATGGTAAATCAAAAGCATATAATAAAATAGCTTTTCAAGAGGCTTTACGATTAGTAATGCATGATATGGCTATGTTAATGGTAGCTGATGGGGAAGGTGCTAAAAAAGCCGTTGCTTTTGAAGTAAATAACGCAGCATCTATTGAAGAAGCTGAAATAGCTGCCAAAGCACTCTCAAATTCACTTCTTGTAAAAACTGCACTCTTTGGAGAAGATCCTAACTTTGGACGAATTGCATCTACTATTGGAGCTAGCCGAGTAACTTGTGATGAAAACTCTTTAGTGATTTCATACAACGATGTAATTGTATACAATAAAGGTGAACTTTGTTTCAATGAAGAAACAGAAGAAAAAGCTGGGAAAGTACTTCAAAATGATGGATTTAAAATCATTTGTGACTTAGGTGTAGGTGATGCATCATTTACGGCATGGGGTTGTGACTTAGGATATGAATATGTTAAAATTAATGCAGATTATAGAACATAAAATATAGATGCAAAAAGAAGTAAACGAAAAAACAATACGATTAAGATATATAAGAGTATTAGAAAAATTTGTTACAAAAGCAATATCTTTATTGAAGTATGAAAACTTTGATAAAGAGTTGTTTAAAAAAGCAACTATCAAAGCATTTGATGAATTACAAAAAACAAAATCATGTGACTTGTACAGTGAATATCCAGTAGCGGTAAGAAATCTCACACTTTATATAATGCAATGTATAGATAATGATTCAAAAGAAGATGACTTCGAAATAAAACCAAATAACTTCGAAGAAGAAAAATCTTCTATACTTAAACAAGCTAATCTTTTAGCAAAACTAAAAAACAATAACCGATATAAAAAAGATAAACATAAACATAAAAAGTTTAATGATGGATACTAACGAGTCTTTTAAACTCTCAGGAACACTCAAAAAAGTACTATTTTACAACGAAGAAAATAACTATTATATTGCAGTATTAGAAAATGACCAAAAAATATGTGGTCAGTATTTTGACACAGATTTAAATAAACTCGTAGGTGAAGAGATTCTTATAACTGGTTCTTGGAATAGTCATAAAAAATATGGAGTTCAATTTGTATTTACATCACTAGAACTCAAAGAAGCTGAGATATTTTTCTTCTTAACAAAGATAGTAAAAGGGATTACAAAATCACTTGCTCACGAATTAACAAAAAGATATACAGAAGATGAACTCTGTGATATTTTAGAAAATACTCCTGCTAAACTTTTAGAATTTAAAGGGATAAAAGAGAAAAAACTCACACAAATAGTGATGTCTTGGAATAAATTTAAACATCTTCGAGAACTTGGAAGTTTTCTTGCACAATTTGGTGTGAGCAGTAATCTTATAAACAAGATTTATCAATCTTTTAGTGATATTGAAAACCTAATAGAAAAAATACAAGAAAATCCATACTTACTTACTTCTATAAAAGGGATAGGATTTAAAAGAGCTGATGAAATTGGTACTAAACTAGGTATTGATAAATTAAGTAATTTTAGAATCTCTGCTTGTATGAACTATACTTTGCGCGAGTTTTGTGAATCTAATGGGAATAGTTCTATATCAAAAAATCAACTTTTTTCTCTTCTTGATGATGCTCTTAATTTTAAGGATAAAGAGACTCTCTATGAAGAAGCAGTTATTGCACTTTTAGCAAAAGATGAAATTCATGAAACAATAAAAGAAAAATATGCACCAAGTATATATTTCAATTGTGAAACAAAAATTTTAGACTTTTTCGAAAATAGAAAAGTACACAATCATAATAAAAAAATAATAAATGATTTTGATAAATATATTAAAAAGAAAGAAGAAACATTAGGTTTTATATTAAGTAGTGAGCAACAAAAAGCAGTCGAACTTATCAATAATGGTGAAAATACAATATTACTTATAGGTTATGCAGGAACGGGTAAATCTACATCAAGTAAAGCTATTTTAAACCTACTAGAAGAGATAGTTCCTTATGATGACATACATTGTATGGCTTTAAGTGGAATCGCCTCTCAGCGAATTAGTGAAACGACTGGATATAAAAGTAGTACTATACAATCTTCATTAGTAAAAATTGACAACACAGATAAAGACTATTTTGACTATAAAGTGATTTTAATTGATGAAGCAAGTATGGTTAATAGTGTTACTTTTTATAAAATACTTTCAAAGATTGATCCAGACACAACTTTAATAATTGTAGGAGATGATGGTCAACTACCAGCTATTGGTGCTGGAGACATCTTAAGAGATGCTATAAAATATAATCTTGCACCAATATGTAAACTTACCAAAATATATCGTCAAAATGAACAGCAAGCAATAGCTATTATTGCTAATGAAATTAGAAAAGGAAAAGTCCCAAAATTCAAAGAAGAGTATGAAGATTTTGAGTTTATTGATGTATCCATTCCAAATTATTATGCTCAAAAAGCTCTACTAAGTGATTATGAAATCAATATGTTAAGAAATGACAATAACTACGCGATTCTTAACAATATTTTGAATATAACATCTCAATATATTGAGCCAATGTATCAACATATTAAAGAAAAAAAAATTTCTTCATTTCTAACACTATTTCAAGTTATAACTCCAATTAAAAATGGGACATTAGGTGTAGAGAATTTAAATATAAATTTACAAAAACTTATCAATAAAACAAACTCTCATGGAATTCAAAAAAAGATATATGAATATAAACTTGCCGATAAAGTAATCCATACCAAAAATGAAAATATGAAAGCACAAACTATGAAACTCTATAAATCAGGAAGTCCTGATTTTGTTGAAAAAAGAGTTTTTAATGGTCAACTTGGTATGGTGATAAAAGTAGATCATGAAAAATCTAAACTTATTGTTCTCTATCCAAATGATGACATGGTTGTATTTTATGATTTTGAAACACTTGATAATCTTATCTCTTTGGCATATTGTTTAACTATTCATAAAACTCAAGGTATGGAATATGAAACAGCTTTGATACCTATGTCCTTTTCACATTTTATTATGCATAATACAAAACTACTCTATACTGCAATTACAAGAGCAAAAAGTATGTGTTATATTGTAGGGGAAGAGGAAGCTATGACTAGTGCTTGTAAAAAGCTAGAGATAACAAATCGTCAAACTGTTATTGATGATTTATTATCTGCAAAAAAACTTTAGGTAAATACTAGATATCTAAAGTTAACGCAATCTCGTCACAAATAGGAAAATGTTTACATTTAATACAATCTGCCCATATTTTAGTTTCTGGTAATGATGCTTTTTCAATTACCTCAAATCCAAAGTGTTCAAATAACTCTTTTTTATAAGTAAGAACCAACATCTTTTTTAGATTTAAACTTTTTGCTTCTAATAATGCTTTTTCAATTAATAGCTTAGCAATACTTTTACCCCTAAACTCTTTTTTCACTACTAAACTTCTTATCTCTGCTAACTCAATTGTATGTATATGAACTGCAACAAAACCTACTAATTCATCATCCAATTTAACTGCAGTGTAAGAGCGTATTGTTGTAGCCATCTCATTACTATTTCGATCTAATATATTTCCATTTTCAACATCTTCATATACTAACTCTTGCATAGATTTTACATCTAATATGTCTGGTTTAAAAAAATCTAATTTATCCACATTATTCTCCAAATAAATAAGTTGCTATTTTTTTTTCTAATTTATCAATACCTTTGTTTTTAAGGTTACTAATAAAAATACCATCAGGATATTCACGCTGTAATTTTTGAATATCAGTTTGCTTTAACTTATCTATTTTCGTAAAAGCATTAATAACTATCTGATCACCTCTTTTGATATGTTGCAAAAATTCATCAACACTTTTATCTATATCAAGTGTTGAATGACGAGAATCAATTAAATGAACAAATATTTGCAAAGATGGTCTTTGTTCTAAAAAATCTGTTAAATTCTGATGCCAATTTTTCTTTAAAGATTTTGAAACTTTAGCATATCCAAATCCTGGTAAATCAACAAATCTTGCATAATAATTGTCACATTCACTTGCATAATCTTTAAATGTAACATCAAAGTAGTTTATTAATTGAGTTTTACCAGGTGTTGAAGATGACTTTGCAAGTGATTTTCTTTTCGTAAGTGAATTTAATAAAGAACTTTTTCCTACATTACTTCTTCCTAAAAAAGCAATTTCAGCTTTATCAGGAGATGGAGAATCATCCAGCTTTTGTGCAGAGGTCATAAACTCAGCATTAACTATTTTAAGATTTTTCACTTTTTATCCTTAGTCGTATTTTCATCTTTTGTTTCATTAAGTCGTAATCGAAACTGTATAGGTTTATTTTTAGCACCATCAATTTTAGTTCTTCCTGTTAACTCATCGATATTAATTTTTTCTGCAAAAATCTTTTTACCCTCTTTTGTATCTTCTAAAAAACCATTTCCAATAATAATGTATCTTTTTTCATTTGGATAATAGTAAACAATATCACCTTTTCCTTTTAAAACATTATCAACTGTATACAAAATAAAAGAAACATTACCTGTTGCTTTATAATCTTTTGGAATCTGTTTTGTTTCATCAGAAGGAGAAGCTTCTGTATTTATAACTAATTTTTGACATAACAAAATATCTTTATTTTTAGTCATTTTCACATCACCCGTAAAATATAAAATATTTTTTTGTTTATTTGATTCGAAATGTTTTGCATCTATATTTAAATAATTCTCTTCTGCATTTATGATTGATATATTTAACACAAAAATTATTAATACTTTTAACATAAAAAATCTATTCATTGTTTCCTACTTTCATTTTAAATTTTGCTTTTTCTGCAGTAATGTGTTCTGCTATTGAATCTAAAAATAAATTTTCACCTTGAAATGTGTCATTGTCTCTTAATACTATAAAAGCAACACTATTATTTGCAATTTTTGTTTTTAAATTATAATTTAACTGTTCAGTTTTAATATTTGTACCATCTGATAATTGTAAATTCACTTTTTCATTTAAAAAAACTTTATCACCTATTTTAATCATTTTATTGCTACTTGCAATATTTGTATTGTAACTATGATTATCTGATTTCGCTACAATAGTAGCTTCTTTTAATTCTTCTTTATCATCATACATATCCGCTTGTTTTGATTTAACAATTTGATTTACATTTTCTTCTGTAATCTCATACATAGTTGAATCATAAAAACTAACCGTAGGACTTTTTTCTTTTTTTTCTTTTTGAGATAATTGTTCTTTATCAAACAATAGAAATAAAATTGTAAATATGATTAAAAAAATCATAAATTTATTTATACCCATAACTCTTTTAACTCTTTTTGATGATCATGCTTTAAAAGATATTCAATCATTTCACGAACTGCTCCATAACCACCATTTTTTAAACATACTACATCACATAATTTTTTAATATCATCAACAGCATCTGCAACTGCAAAAGATATGCCAACCTTACTTAACATTTTAAAATCATTTAAATCATCACCTATTCCAGCTGTTTGCTCCCAAGTTAAATTTTCTTTATCTAATATGTTTTGTAATACTTCATCTTTGTTATCAATTCCTTGAAATAAATGAGTAACTCCCAATTCTTTTGCTCTATTTTCAACAAGTTTAGATTTACGCCCTGTAATAATTGCAACTTTTTTATTATATTTTTTTGTCCATGAGGCTATTGCTAAACCATCTTTAACATCAAAATGTTTTAGTTCATCACCACTAGATGTATATATTATTTTACCATCTGTTAATGTTCCATCAACATCAAGAACTATTAGCTCTATCATAACTTATAAAACACCTTTTGTACTAGGAATACCAAGTTTTGTATTTTCTATTAATGCTCTTCTTAGTGCTACAGCAAAAGATTTAAAGGCTGCTTCAATTATATGATGTTTATTTCGACCCCTATCTTGAATAATATGACAAGTGATTCCACTATTCATTACAAGAGCATGAAAAAATTCCTCGACTAATTCAACATCGAAACTACCAACTTTCTCATTAATATCAACTTCATATACAAGATATGGTCTATTACTTAAATCTAGTGAACATGTTACACTCGATTCATCCATAACAACTGTTGCATTCCCATATCGTTCTACATTTGCAATTGGAAATATCTCTTTTTTTAATAATTTTCCAATAACAATACCACAATCTTCTACACTATGATGGTAATCAACATGTAAATCGCCATTACATTTTAAATTTAAATCTATAGCACTATGCTTTGTTAAAGCCTCTAACATATGATCAAAAAAACCAATACCTGTCTCAATATTAGATTTACCTGTCCCGTTAATTTCTAATGTACATTTGATATTTGTTTCTTTAGTTACTCTTTCTAGTACTTGCATGTTTATCCTTATTCCGCTATAACCATAGCTCTTTTAAGATTATTTGTTTCTTTAAAGTCTTGAGCTTCTTGCTCACTTCTAAAACCACTTATCCAAACTCTTTTGATATCTTTATCATTAAGTTTACCATCTTTTAATATCACTTTATAATCTTTTTCTAGTATTAGCTCAAATTTTCTCTTTGTAATGTTTGCACCTTCAATTTTTGAAAATACTCCAACTTGTATATAATAATTCGAGACACTGCTTACTTCATTTTTTTCTGCTCTAGTTGTAGCAATCTTTCCATTAAAACCAAGTACAGTTATCTTTACCCTGGCTGTTCCTTTTTTAACCATGTCTATAGCATGTGCAGCTTTATTAGATAAATCAATAATCCTACCTGCGACAAAAGGTCCTCTATCATTAATTCTTACGACAGTGGACTTTCCATTTTCTAAATTTTTTACACGAACCATTGTATTCATTGGCAAAGTTTTATGTGCTGCTGTTTCAGCATACATATTATAAATTTCACCATTACTTGTTTTTTTTGCATGAAATTTTGGGCCATACCAAGAAGCAATTCCTCGAAATTCGTCACTTACCCTTGCTAATGTTGGATAATATTTTTTTCCAAAAACTTCGTATGGACGCATAGTCGCACGGTGCATTGCTTTACTATTTCTAATTTTACCAGAATTATTACTATTTCGACTATAATTATTTGTTGCATATGATGAATTAGAATGGTAACTTTTATTTATGTAGTTATATCTATTACTACATCCTACTAAAAATAACGATATGAAACTTACAAATAGTACAAGTTTACTTAAATTTAATAACAAGATTATCTCCTATATGTATCATACTTGTTTTTAAATTATTATCTTGCATTAGTTTTTTAAACTCAATATTATGATTAGAAGCAATTCTTCCTAATGTATCTCCCACTTTAACTATATAATTAATTGGTCTTTTATATACATCAGGATCAATGGGAATCATCAATTCTTGATTAATTTTTAGTAAGTTATTTTTAAGTCTATTATGTTTTTTGATTACTTTATAACCTAAACTAAACTCTCTTCCTATTGAAGCCAAGGTATCTCCTCGTTTTACTTTATAAATCTCATACTGTGTAGATTTTAAATTACCTTTGTTTAAATTATATCTTGATAGTTTAGAATAAGGGATATATAATCTATAAGTATCATCATCTAATGGTAATAGATCTCTTTTTATATGTTGATTTAACTCTTTTAGTTTTTTCTTATTAATACCAATAACTTCTGCAACATTTCTTAATAAAACACCACCTTTAATATCAATACTTGCAATTGGATCACTAAGTCCACGATTTAAAAGATGTGAATTATCATCTTTAATTAAAAAATCACTGTTATTCATCATAGCTAATGAGATTATTTTTCTAATATATCCACGACTCTCTTCAGGTAGATATTGTCTACTTACACCTTTTTGTACAACTAAAAGTTTATCAATGTCTGGTTTATATTTCCATTTTTTTACTTTTTTGTAAATCTTATTAATTTCATTAAATTTAACTCGTTTGACTTGATATAAGCGCATTGTTTTTCTAAATTCGTTAATTACTGGATCTTTTCTACAGACCTTATATCCAACATCTTCACAATACATATCAATTGTAGCTCGAGTAATTCCTTCTATTACTCGACCTTCTCCACAATTGTATGCAACTGCAGCTAAATACCATTTATCAAACATTCCATGTAATTTTTTCAAATAAGTAACAGCAGCTTCTGTAGACTTTACAATATCCATTCGTTCATCAATATACTCATTTGTTTTTAAACCAAAATGATTTGCAGTCGGACGCATAAATTGCCATAATCCTTTTGCACTTTTGTTTGATGAAGCATCTAAGATAAAGTTAGATTCAGCCATAACTAAATAAAGAAAAGCAGATGGAATCTCATTTTCTCGTAATACTTTTTTGATTTGGGGAACAAATAAGTGTGCATTATTTAACTTTTGAGTGTATCTTTTTTTGCTGAACTTCAATCTATTTTGAAACTCTTCTTGTAATTTATAATCTGTAATATAGTTTGAATTGATGTCTAGTTCTTCTAACACAGTTAAGTCATTATGAACAAAAGCAGTGCTCACTAGAGTAGCATTCGAAAATGTTATAGTTACAAACAATAAAACTATTTTTAAAAATAATTTCAAATAAATACCTTTTTGTTAATTTTGTATTTATTTTATCTAAATTTGTATATTAAACTCTTTAAATAATTTTTTTGCATTACTTGTAGTTCTTTTTTCTGTTTCTTCTAGTGTTAAAGATAATAACTCAGAAACTTTTAAAGCCACATTATTTGTATATTTAGGTTCATTTCTTTGTCCCCTAAAAGGATGTGGAGTTAAGTAAGGACCATCTGTTTCTAAAATAATTTTATCTTGAGGTATTTTAGGTAATATCTCAACTAACTTTTTAGCATTTTTAAAAGTTACAACTCCACCAATTCCAAAATAAAAGTTATGTTCACTTAATTCAAGAAGATGCTCACTGGCATTAAAACAATGTAAAACACCACCCACTTCTTTAGCATTATTTTCTATTAAAATAATTTTACTATCATTTGATGCTTCTCTAATGTGAATGATTAAAGGCTTATTTACCTCTTTTGCAAAATTTATCTGATCTATGAATATTTTTTTTTGTAGCTCAATGTTATTTTGTTTTTCTACCTCATCTTCAGGTAAACGAAAATAATCAAGACCACATTCTCCAATAGCTATGCATTTTGGATGGTTTACATACTCTTTGAGTGTATCTAAATTATAATTGTCACAATCATAAGGGTGAACACCAACAGCAAAAAACACTTCATCATATTTTTCTGACAACATTTTTGCTCTAGGTAAGTCTTTAGGATCTGCTCCAGGTATTAGAAAAGCTTCTATACCTTCTTTTAGTGCAGTTTGTATCACATCATCTACATCATCTTGATATTGAATATTGTCTAGGTGACAATGTGAATCAATGATTGGCATATATTATTTTATAAACCCATTCTCGTTTTAACTTCATCTAAAAGTTCTGGTAACTTAGATAAATCATCTCTTTTGATCCAAGCTGTAATACCAAAATTTTTAAATGCATCATAATCACTAGGATCATCTATAATTGCAACCGAAGTAAATTTTTCTTTACATGCATCATGTTTTTTCTCTTCATAATCAAAGATACTATTTATATCCAACAATATAACATCAGCATCCCCGTCACAACCACTATGGATAAAGCAAATTTCATAACCTTTTGCTTCTATATCTTCAAAACTTGTAATTTTCATATTGTTCTCCATATTTTAGTATCTTCATTTTAACAGAATAAATCTTAATATATCTATAAAACTATGTTAAAGTATATAGCGTGCTGTATCTTCATTTTGAGCTATATCTTCAAGTTTTTCTTTTACTAAATCTTCACTTACTATTATCGTTTCACCATTATGTTCATCGGCATCAAAACTAATATCTTCTAAAACTTTTTCGATAACTGTATGTAATCTTCTAGCACCAATATCTTCTGCTTTTTCATTTGCACTTACACTTAATCTAGCAAACGCATGAATTGCAGAATCATCAAATTCTAAATTTACACCCTCTACCTCAAGTAACGCTTTATATTGTCTCAATAATGAGTTTTTTGTATTTGTTAATATTTGATACAAATCATCTTCAACTAAAGGATTAAGTTCAACTCTTAAAGGAAATCTTCCCTGTAATTCAGGTAATAAATCACTTGGTTTACTTACATGAAATGCCCCAGCTGCTATAAACAAGATATGATCAGTTTTAATTTGTCCATACTTCGTATGTACAGAACTTCCTTCAACGATTGGTAATAAATCTCTTTGAACGCCCTCTTTACTTGGGTCTTGATTTTTATTATTACTTCCAGTTGCAATTTTATCAATTTCATCAAGAAAAATAATACCGCCATTTTCGCATCTGTTTACAGCTTCAAGTTTCAAAGAATCTTTATCAAGTAAATTATCACTTGCCATACCTCTAAGAAGTTTTTTTGCTTCTTTTATAGTAACTTCTTTTTTAATTTTTTCTTTACCCATTTTTCCCATCATACTATTAATACTTTCACTAATGGCACTCATATCCATAGGCATATTACTATCTACTATTTCTACATGCGTTGTTTTAGGAAGTTCAATTGTAATTTTTTTATCATCCATGTCTCCACTTTTAACTTTTGATTCCATTAAGTTATATGTTTTAATAAATGATTCTTTTGCATTTTCACTTGCGGTTTCAGGTAAAGTCGGAACTAGTATTTCTACAATCTGTTTAATAACTTCATCATCAATTGAACCTTGAATTTGTTCTTCATATTCTTTTGTAACAAGATTATATGATTCATGAGCAAGATCTTTCACCATAGATTCTACTTCTCTACCAACATATCCCACTTCTGTATATTTACTAGCTTCTACTTTTATAAATGGAAGATTCATCATCTTTGCCATTCTTCGAGCAATTTCAGTTTTACCTACACCTGTACTACCAATCATTAAAATATTTTTTGGCATTATTTCATCTTGAAGTTCTGGATCTAATTGCATCCTTCTATATCGATTTCTTAAAGCTATTGCTATTGTTTTTTTTGCATCTTTTTGACCAATAATATAATCATCTAGATATGCTACTATCTCTTTCGGAGTCATATTCATTATTTCTCTTCCTTATTATCTAATGTTAAAGTTTTAATATTTTGGTTTGTATAAATACATAATTCACCAGCTGTCATAAGAGATTCTTTTACTAAATCTAAAGGTTCTAATGTCGAATGTTTTTTTAAAGCACGAGCAGCAGCAATTGCAAAATTTCCACCGCTTCCTATACTTGCTAAACAACCATCTTCTGGTTCTACAACATCACCTGTTCCACTTAAAATAAAAATATTTTTTTCATTTAAAACTAACATCATTGCTTCTAGTTTTCTAAGAGTTCTATCTTTTCGCCACTCTTTAGAGAAATTGATAACTGACTTTAATAAGTCCCCTTTTGTATTTGTAAGATGTTCTTCAAACATATCAAAAAGATTAAAAGCATCTGCTGTACTACCAGCAAATCCTGCTAACACTTTACCATTATAAAGTGTTCTAATTTTTGTTGCGTTATTTTTTAAAACTGTATTGCCAAATGTAACTTGTCCATCGCCACCAATAACAGCTCTGCCATCTTCACTTTTATAAGCAAGTATTGTTGTTGCATCAAACATGTCTATTAAACCTCTGCTATAACATCAATCTTAGCAGTTGCGTGTATCCCATGCCCTAATTTACAATCAACCTCAAAAATTCCTATTGTTTTAATTTTATCTTTTAATGTAATTTGTTTTTTGTCAATTTCTATTTGAGCTTGTTCACTCATTATTTGTTGTATCTCTTTATTAGTAACACTACCAATTAAATGACCATTTGCTCCAACTTTATGTTTTACGGTGAATTTAAAACTATCAATTTTTTCTTTTACATTTTGAGCTTCTTTGATTTCAGCAGCTAAAATCTCTTTTAATTTTGCTTGCTCCTCTTCCCACTCTTTTATTACTTCTGGTGTTGCATGTTTTGCATGACCTTTCCCTATTAAAAAATTTTTCCCATAACCATCTTTTACTTCTTTTATTTCACCAACAACACCTAATGACTTTACATCTTTTATTAATAATACTTTCATATTTTATTCCTATTTATTTTAATTTACTTTATATATTATAACATACAACATCTTTAGCTAGTTTTTAACTAACAATTTCGATAAAACTAATTTTACTTTCGCTTCCTCAATAGGTTTTTTTAACCATGCCTTAGCCGATATTGATTTTCCGAGTTTACTCATTTTTTTATCAATATTTGATAATAACATAACTATTGGAATATTTTTAGTAGCACTATCTATTCTTATTGTTTCAGCTAAATTAATTGCTTCTTCATTTGGTTCAGAAAAATCACATATTAATAAATCTACCGCATAATCTTTGATTTTTTGCCATCCAACTGCTGCATTATCTGATGTTAAAACATTATATCCTTCATCTATCGCAATCTTTTTTATCATATACCTTACAATAGCAGAATCTTCTATAATTAAAATAGTTTTAACTAATTCATACTCATCAATAGATGTTTCAACAATATGAATAAATCGATTAAACTCTTTTTCAAATGCAATATATAAATTCTCAGCAGAAGAGTCATCAAAAATACCCTGTGATACATTATCAACTACCAGAGTAATGAAATTTTTAAGTTCAAGATATAATTTACATATTTCAGAATCCATTCTTATTTTATCATCTCTTATATATTGTAATAAATCTTCTGCTTTATGAGTTAAAGAAACAACATCAAACATACCTAATAAGTCTGCTGTTCCTTTAATGGTGTGTATTGATCTAAAAATCTCTGATATATCATCTTGCTGATAATCATAGTTTGAATTCTTCACATCAATAAGTGAATTTTCTAAACTAATCAATTTATTTTTAAATTCATCGAAAAATATATTTTGCTCTATCTCCATATTATACTTACCCATATTAATTTCCTCTGATTATACACTAAAATAATTAAATTTATTGTTATGATTTATTTAAGCTTATTTATACCTTATTTTATATATAATCACTTTCCAATTTGTAAATATTACTTTGCAGTTGAGATTATATACCGATCAGGAGGCCCAAAATGGCTTTAGATTTGGACGTAAAACAAGCAATTGTTACTAAACACCAAAGAGACGAAAAAGATACAGGTTCTGCAGAAGTGCAGATTGCAATATTAACAGCACAAATTAAAAGATTAACAGATCATTTAAAAGAAAACCATAAAGATCATCATTCAAGATTAGGTTTATTAAAAATGGTTGGTAAAAGAAAAAGACTACTTAAGTATTTAAGAAGAACTGATTTTGCTAAATTTACACAATTAGTATCTGATTTAGGTATCAGAGCTAAATAATTAAAAAAGGTAAGAGGAAAATCTTACCTTTTTTCTTAAACATAACTTATATAATTAAACAATACAAACATTTTATACTCTATTCAAAACATTTCAGTACAATTTAATATAATCAAACTTAGGAAATGAATGTTATTAACTAAAAAAAGTGAATATGCACTATTATCATTGGTAAGTATAGCACAAAGTGATACACCAAAAAATGTAGATTTTTTAGCTACAGAATTAAATATATCAAAATCTTTTTTAGCTAAAATATTACAAAATCTTGCAAAAAATGGAATACTAAATTCCTATAAAGGCAATAATGGTGGTTTTACATTAAAAAAACCATGTGAAGAATTAACAATCTTAGAGATCACTACAATTGCAGAACAAAAGTTTCCAACAGTCTTTGAATGTACAACAACTGGAGTAACATGTGAAGGAAATAAAGAGGGACAATGTACCATTTTCCCCTTATTAAATAATCTTCAATTTAAAATTAATGATTTTTTGAATCAACTTACTTTAAAAGATATCTTATAAAAAACTGGATATAATCTATACAAATGAAATAAAATATAGTTTATTTCGTATACAAAGGATTTGTCACAAAATGAAACTTTATCATATTTCTCACACTGATTTAGATGGCTATGGTTGTCAACTTACAACACAAAAAGTATTTCAAAATACTGTATACTATAATGCTAATTATGGTATAGAAGTCAAAATGTTTTTAAAAGATGCTTTAGAGAAAATCTCTTTAGAAGATAAAAATGAAGAGATCTTTTTATTAATTACAGATTTAAATCTTACACCTGATGAATCCAAAGGTCTTGATAAAGATATTAATAACTTAAATGATGACGGTTTTAAAATCAAACTACAGCTTCTTGATCATCATGGCACTGGTCAAAAAAGTGCGGACAAATATGAATGGTATTTTTTAGATACGACTAGAAGTGCTACACAAATAACTTATGATTATTTTAGTGAACACTACCCATCTTTCTTAGATAACTGTCCTGATAACTACAATAGCCTTATCCAAGCAATTAATGCTGTTGATATTTGGTTAGAAGATGACAATTTATTTGAATTTGGAAAAGTTTGTATGAGTATGATTTCTAAAGCTTACGAAATAAATAATTCATTATTTAGTATACAGAGTAGAACATATAAATTCTATTTGTTAACTCAAACTTTGCAATATGTAATGCAAGAAGATGGTCATATTTTACTTGATGAAAATGTGTATAGAATAAAAAAAGAATTTTTAAAATTGGAAGAACAGAACAATACTCTAGATAATTTAAGTTCAAACTATTTAGTAAAATCATTAGATAGTAAAAAAGATGAATTAACTGTACACTACCAAGATAAAAAAGGTTTATTAACTTACAATCTAGGGGGTATCTCTATCCCTGCAAATGCTTTTCTAAAAGCAAATCCTGATTATGATTTTTTTATTGATGTTAATAGAAGAGGAAGAGCAGGATTACGAGCAAACAATAACCTTGATGTTTCAATACTAGCTCAAAAACTTGCTGGTGGCGGGGGACATCCAAATGCTAGTGGTATGGCCTTTAAAGATTTTAAAGAAAGTGTGATATATAATGATGTTAAAAAATATATTCAAATAAAATTAGATAAATGTAAATAATACTATGAAAAAATTTATAGCAAAATCAGAAGAATCAAAAAAAATCCTCAATATTGTACAAGTTTCCTCTAGTTTACCAGTAAATATAGTAATTAGGGGAGAAAGTGGCGTAGGTAAAAAACTTTTAGCAAAAGAGATTCTCCCTAATGCAATCTCTATGGATGGAAAATTTCTTGAAAATTCAATAATTAATAATAGTATAAATATTGATCAATATAAAGAATTGATTATTACTAATATTCATCAAGTACTAAATAAAAAAGAATTTCTTAATAACTTAACAAATATAAAAATCGTTGCAACATCAAAAACAATGATTCACGATATAGAAGAACAATTTGCAATTAAAGTTGATATTTCTCCATTAACTAACAGAAAAGAGGATTTAGACGAAATATCAAATATCTATATTTCCAACGCAAATCAAATCTACAATAGTAATGTTTCTTTAGATAGTCTACAATTGGACATCTCCCAAAATGGTATCTCATTAAAAAAATCTATTTATAAAAACACTCTATTGCATTCTATGGATGAAAAAGATATTACTTTTGCGCTTGAAAATTTTATCTCCAATAAATTAGATGAAAATAATACATATAAATATTTTTTAAAACTTATTGAGATACCATTGCTTAATGTGGCAAAATTAAAATTTAAATCTCAATTACAAATGGCAACAAAACTAAATTTAAATAGAATAACTTTGCGAAAAAAAATAGAACAATACTTTGGAAATAACAATGACTGATTTTTATGAAAAACTACTTGAGTATGATTTAAATCCATATTTTGTATTTAACTCAAATGGACGAATTAAAAGCTTTAACAAAGAAGCTGAATTTTTATTAAACTATGTGAGTGTCAAAGAACTTTTTCAGCTAGCAGTTGATAATGCAAGTTTAGACTTTGGATTTTCACAAAAGTATATTTCTTTAAAATATAATAAACACTCTTATTATGCGATTCTTGTCGGCTATGCCTCAGATGAAGAGATTGCACTTAGATTATACAAAGTTGTTTCTAACCAAACAAATAATATTAATAATGAAAAATTAAAATTAGTAAATATATTTAGTTTAATAGAACTATCAAAAAACACTACACTTCTTAGCAGTAATATCAAAATAAATGAGGTTTATGATATTTCTTTACCTGAAATGAAAATTAATATCAATGAATTTTTACTTTGTCTTAATGATTGTTTTAAATATTTTAATAATGATGAAGAGATTACTCTAAAGGTTCAAATTAAAGTTGGTGAATATGAGATTGTTAATAATAAAAAACATAAAATAGTTTCACTAGAATTTGCTACAAATCGGGAAGTACCGATGAACTCTTTATTAGAAGAGAAAGCTTCAAAAGCGAATGCAAATATATTTTTCACTCGTAATAAACTAAAATTAGAGTTGCCTATTATTTTATAATTGTATATTATATATACAATATTTGTCCTTTTTTAAGATTTATTTTATGTTATAGTATATTCATTAAATAAAGGAATACTAATGACACCTGAAATTTCATATATTATAGATACTTTTTTTATAATATTCTCTTTTGTACTTATAATATTTATGGTACCTGGATTTGCTATGCTAGAAGCTGGTATTGTAAGAACAAAAAATGTTACATCTGTATTGATGATTAACACAATGATTTATGCTTTTGCATCTTTTGCTTTTCTTTTTATTGGATACCAAATTGCTTTTGGTGCTTATGGAAATGATGATATGAGTAAGTGGGCATTTGTTTTATTTCAAATGGCATTTGTTGGTAAAGTAATCAATATTATGAGTGGTGGAGTTAGTGAAAGAGCAAGAATAATTCCATTAACAATATTTGCCATTATTATGGCGGGAGTTCTTTATCCTTTAGTTGTGAATGTAACTTGGGGCTCAAACTTCTTAGAAGGAACAAGTCTAGCACTCTCAATGTACGACTTAGCTGGAAGTACAGTTATTCACTCAACGGGTGGATGGGCACTATTAGCTGCAATTATTATAATAGGCGCAAGAAAAAATAGATATGGTAACAATGGTTCAGTAAGAGTTATTCCAGCATCGAATATTCCGCTTGTAACATTAGGTGCATTTTTGTTATGGATTGGTTGGTTTGGATTTAACGGTGGTAGTGTAGGTTCAATAGCATCAAAAGAAAATGCTGACTTAGTTGCATTAACTATTTTAAATACAAATACAGCTGGATTATCTGGAGCAATTGTTGCAGGTGCGTTGATGCTAATGAAGTACAAAAAACTTGATATTACTATGGTACTGAATGGTGCTTTAGGAGGATTAGTTTCTATTACTGCTGGACCTGATTTATATAATATTTATCAACCTGTTATTATTGGAGCAATTGGTGGAGTACTAGTTGTATTCGCCGTTCCTATTTTTGACAAGTTTAAATTAGATGATCCAGTTGGAGCATTATCTGTTCACTTAGTAAATGGTGTATGGGGGACACTTGCTGTTGGTATTTTTGCTAGTAGTCCTGAAGATGGTATTACTTTAATGGGGCAAATTAAGGGAATAATTACCATTGCTATATTTGCTTTTGTAAGTAGTTATATTGTATTATTCATTATAAATAAAATCATACCTTTAAGAACTACTAATGACGAAGAATTAGAAGGTCTTGATGTAAATGAATGTGGTGTAGAAGCATACCCAGAATTCAAACGAGCATTTTAGAATACAATTAATTAGGAGAAAGAATGAAAAGAATTGAAGCGGTGATTAAACCATTTAAATTAGAAGATGTAAAAGATGCTTTAACAGAAGCTGGTATTACAGGGATGACCGTATCTGATGTAAAAGGTTATGGAAGACAGCAAGGACACAGTGAACTTTATAGAGGTGCAGAATATGTTGTTGATTTTTTACCAAAAATAAAACTTGATTTAGTTGTAGCAGAAGAACAAGTAGAAGAAGTAGTTAAACTTATTTCAGAATCTGCAAGAACAGGTAAAATAGGAGATGGTAAAATATTTGTTTCTCCAATAGAAAAAATCATTAGAATCAGAACTGGTGAAGAGGACGAAGAGGCAATATAAATACTAGATGTATTTATATTGCCTCTGAGAAGGCAATATTTCCTTCCAAAATAAAAAGGGTATCCAAATTTAGATACCCTTTTTTTATATATACAAATTAAGAATTAATTAAACATATACTTTACAAACTCAATATCAAAATACACAAGAAATAAAAACAAAAAACTACTTATAAAAATAACACCAGCTGTTGCTTCTGGTTTACAATTGTAAAGTGCTGCCAAATTTACATTAGTAACTGCTAATGGTGCGAATAATGATATAACTAAAATCATTGAAGTTTGCGCACTTAAGTCAGATAATAATGCAAATACAATACCCACAATAGGTAGTAATATTAATTTTACAAAACTCACTGATAAACTAAGTCTATAATCATGTTTTTTTAAGCTCACCCCACTTAGATACACTCCAAGTATAACTAACTGCAATACAATAGCTGCATATGCACCCATTTGTAAAACTAAATTAATTTGAGGATGGATAGATACTTCCATATAATTAAAAACTAAAGCAATTAGGGCAAACCATAAAATAGGTATTTTTATCATTGATATTATCGATTCTTTCATACTAAAAGAACTTTTTGCATAAAAATAGATTCCAATAGTATAAATAAAAAATAGATTTGCAATATTAATTATACTTGTGTAAGGAACACTACTCTCACCAAATAACGCAATTCCCAATGGGATAGATAAATTACCAGTATTACCTATTAATGAAGATGCAATAAATATTGATTTGTCTTGTACATCTTCAAATATATATTTTGACATTATTATGAGAAGTACCAATACACATACTACAACTACTAGGTATAATATAGGAACATACAGTAATTCATAATTTAAAGAAACTCTCGTAAGTCCCCAAAAAGTCAAAATTGGCTGTAAAAAATAAACAGATAAAAGAATAAGTGTTTTTTCGTTGATTTCATTTTTAAAGGTTTTTTTTACAATAAACCCTATAAAAATAAATAAATATATTGATGTTATTGCAATTAGTGTATTCATTCGTGGAGTATATAAAAATTGCTTGAATATGTCAAATTATAATTTTAATATTTTTAATGTATAATCTCATAAATAAAGGAATTTTAATGTTTGAAAGACTAAAAGAAAATCTCATATCATATATATACAATATATCAAAACAACCAGTAAAACTAAGTGAGTTACTAGAAGCTAATGCCCTTTTTAATGAAGGTATGAAACTAGATGGTACAAGACTTGGATTTAGACTACGAACAGGTAAAGCCTACTTAGTTTTTATGATACTTATTCAAATAATCGTAATTCCACTTTCTATTTTAGCACATGAACTTTTTGCTATGCTTGATTGTCATGCTTCTATTATCGTTGCAATTGTATTTACTGCATTTTTATTTGGTATTTTTAATTATTTTAAAGATTGGACGAGAGATGCTGTTACAAAAGAAAGAATCAAACAAATGTGGGTATTACATTTCCCTCATTTTCCATATAATGAATTCAATATTGAGGTATCAAATATATATGAAAAAGCAAAAGATGATGATATTAAACAAGTAGATTTAGAAAGATATATTTTAGATAATCTTTCTGCTTAAAATATAATAGTAGATAATATATTATCTACTATTTTGACAGCTCATAACAATTCAACAAATCATTAATAATATCCTGAGGTTTTTCTAACCCTATAGATAAACGAATAAGTCCATCAGTAATTCCAAGAAATTCTTTTTCTTTTGTAGTAAAGTCTTGATATATAGTACTACCCATATGTAATCCTAATGTTCTTGAGTCCCCTATATTTGCAGTTATTGTTAATAGTTTTGAGCTATCTAAAAACTTAAATGCCTTTTCCTGAGAACCCATATCGATAGTGATCATTGATCCAGTACCATCTGAAAAACTTCTGTCATATAAATCTTTATCTTTACTACCTTCTAACGAAGGATGATTTACATTTACACCTTCACTCTTTAATACTTTTGCAACGATTTCACAAGAAGTATTAATTCTATTATTTCTTAATTCTAATGTTTCTAATCCTAAAAGAGTTTGATAACTACTATGAGGGTTAGCACTCATACCAAAATCCCTCATTGATCTTTTTTTAGCACAACCAATTAGAGCTTTACCTTTTAATTTATTTATAAAAGGTGCTAAAAATTCATATCTTGAAGTATTAAATTTATCATGATCCTTTACTTCTTTGAAAATAGCTATTCCTCCTAATGCAGAAGAATTTCCACTCATTATTTTTGTTGTAGAGTATACAACTATATCAGCACCATAATCAAATGGTTTAACAATAACTGGAGTAACTGTATTATCAACAATAAATGCAATATTATGTTTAGTCGCCAGTTTACCTATAGCTTCTAAATCAGGAAGCCTTAGACTTGGATTTCCTACAGATTCACAAAATATTACTTTTGTTTTGGTAGTAATGCTACTTTCAATAATATCTAAATCATCTACTGATAAAAACTTTGTTTTAATCCCAAACCGCGGTAGGGTTTGTGTCATTAAAGCATAAGTCCCACCAAATAAACCACCAACAGCAATAATTTCATCAGCAGCAGAGCATAAACTCATAAGAACCATTGTTATTGCTCCCATTCCTGAGCTAGTTGCAACTGCACCTATACCATTCTCCATTAAAGATAATTTTTGCTCTAATTCCGATGATGTAGGATTACCCATTCTAGAGTATAAAGGTTTTGCAACATTTCCAGAAAATATATCTTCTGCTTCTTGAGAGTTTTCATAAAAAAATGCGGCTGATGATGTTATAGGTGTAGATATTGACCGATTAAATTCATTCATAATTGATTGTTTCCTTGAGACTAGATTTCATCAACCTAAATAGATTATACTATTTAGGTTATTGTTTAATTTTATACGTGGTAATTTGGTGCTTCATTTGTAATAGTTACATCGTGAACATGAGACTCTTTAAGTCCTGCACTTGTAATCTCTACAAATTCTGCTGTTTTATGAAATGTTGGGATATCTTTACTTCCTAAATATCCCATAGAACTTCTTAATCCCCCAATAAACTGGTGAATTATTTCATGCATAAAACCTTTGTAAGGAACCATACCTTCTATACCTTCTGGTACTAGCTTATCAGCAGCTGTTCCTTCTTGAAAATATCTATCTGTACTTCCTTTAGTCATTGCTCCAATTGAACCCATACCTCTGTACGATTTAAATTTTCTACCATGAGATAAAATAACTTCACCTGGTGATTCTTCAGTTCCTGCTAATGCTGATCCCATCATAACACAACCAGCTCCTACTGCTAAAGCTTTAGCTACATCACCAGAGTATTTGATACCTCCATCGGCGATAATTGGTACACCATGTTTTGCTCCAGCAGCAGCACACTCATCTATTGCAGAAATTTGAGGAACTCCAACACCTGCAACAATTCTTGTAGTACAAATTGAACCAGGTCCTATTCCAACTTTAACAGCATCTGCACCTGCTTTAATTAAATCTTCTGTTGCTTCAGCAGTTGCTACATTACCCGCAATTATATCTACATCAAGTTCATCTTTAATTGCTCTTACTGTATCTAAGATACCTTTAGAATGTCCATGAGCTGAATCTAATACTAAAACATCAACACCAGCTTCTACAAGAGCTTGAGCTCTATCCATTTGTCCTACACCAATTGCAGCACCAACTAATAATCTTCCTCTTTCATCTTTAATTGCATTTGGATACTCAACAACTTTATTGATATCCTTAATTGTAATAAGTCCTTTTAATGTACCATCTTCATTGATAATAGGTAATTTTTCAATCTTATTTTTATGCATAACTTGGGCAGCTTCTTCTAATGTTGTACCTGCTTTCCCTGTAACCAGTGGCATTTTAGTCATAACATTTGATGCAAGTTGTGAAAAATCTTTTATAAATCTCATATCTCTATTTGTTAAAATTCCTAAAAGAACATTATCTTTATCAATTACTGGAACACCTGAGATTTTATACTCTTTCATGATATTTTCTGCATATTCTAAAGTTTGATCAGGGCGTACTGAGATAGGATCAATAATAATACCACTAGTACTTTTTTTTACTTTTTTTACTTGTAAAGCTTGTGTTGCAATATCCATATTTTTATGTATTATTCCGATTCCACCAAGTCGTGCCATTGCGATTGCAGCTTCATATTCTGTAACTGTATCCATAGCTGCACTTACAAAAGGGATATTTAAAGAAATATTTTTAGTAAGTTTAGTTTCTAATTTTACCTCTTTTGGTAAAACCTCTGATTTTGCAGGTACTAATAGTACATCTTCAAATGTTAATGCTCTTTTTCTTATTCTCATTTTTTATATCCCTTCTTATTTTGTATAATTTATTGATTTTTCAAGGCTCATAGCCCCATCAAATAATGTTTGTTCATCAAATGCTTTTCCAATAAGTTGTAATCCTATTGGCATTCCATCTTTATCTTTAGCTACTGGTAGTGAAATTGCAGGCAATCCTGCTAAATTTACTGAAATTGTATAAATATCACTTAAATACATTTCTAAAGAACTTTTAAAACTTCCAAATTCTGGTGCCGTAGTTGGAGCCACTGGAGACAATATAAGATCTGCTTCATTAAAAATCTCTTCAAAATCATCTTTTATTAAATGCCTTACTTTTTGAGCTTTTATATAATATGCATCATAGTAACCAGAACTTAAAACAAAAGAACCTAACATAATTCTTTTTTGTACCTCTTCACCAAATCCCTCAGACTTCGTTTTTAAATAAGTTTCAGATAAATTTTTACCCTCAACTCTATTTCCATATCTAATACCATCATATCTACTTAAGTTAGCACTGGCTTCCGCTGTTGCAACAACATAATATGCAGATACATGTTTTTTTGTGTCCATCATATTTTTATGTATGATTGTATGTCCCGCATCTTTTAAAGCTTGAACTGCAATTTCAAAACCTTTTTTAATCTCATCATCAGCTTCCTCAATAAAGTTATCAATAACTGCAATTGTTAATTTACGAGAATCATCTAATAAAGGAGCTACAGGAGTATAGTCCCTATTTGAACTTGTTGAATCTTTTGGATCATATCCACTAATAATATCATATAAAATAGCAGCATCTTCAACATTCTGAGTTATTGGTCCACATTGATCTAGTGATGATGAATACGCAGCAATACCATATCTTGATACTCTTCCATAAGTTGGTTTCATACCTACACATCCACAATATGCTGCAGGCTGTCTGATACTACCACCCGTATCAGTCCCCAATGCAGCTACAGCTAAACCAGCAGCAACAGCAGCAGCACTTCCTCCTGAACTTCCTCCAGGTACTTTACTCTTATTCACAGGATTAAGTGTTTTACCATAACAAGAAGATTCCGTACTACTTCCCATAGCAAATTCATCCATATTTGTTCTACCAAATGGACTTAATCCTGCGTTTTCTAAGTTATCAATAACTGTTGCATTATATGGAGAGATGTATCCTTTTAATATATTACTACAACAAGTTAATGAAGTTCCAACAACATTAATATTATCTTTTATTGCAATTGGAATACCTGATACAGCACTCTGTACTTTATTTGATGTTAATTGTTCTACATAAGCACCTAAAGATTTTTGTTCTTCTATTTTTGCAGCTATTTCGTCTCTTAACGATAAAATTTCTTCATCGTTTAAGCTTAATGCTTCTTTTAAAGTTATCAAACTTACTCCTAAATTAATTGTAAAATATTGACTATTATAGCCAATATTTACTAATAAGCTCTTTAATGATAAAATGTGATTATGATTAAATTTATTTTTTTATTTTTCACCACTATACTAATGTCAAAATCAGATTTTGACAACTCTTTTATAACAAAATTCGAATATGGAAAAATGCTTTATGAAAACCCAAGAGGGATAAGTTGTGTCAAATGCCATGGAGAAGATGCAAAAGGAAAAAAGATTGCAACTTTTACGCATATTCGCAATAAAGTTAAATATCAATGCACAATTAAGTCAGATGATATTACTAACATTTCGTATAACAATTTTATTACTACTTTAGATCCAAGATTAGAAAAACCTAAAAAAAAGTTCGGAAAAGATGAAGTTTGTAAAAAGCTAACATACGGTAATAGTATGCCAAAATACTTTTTAACAAAAGAAGAGTTAAACTCAATCTATTTTTACTTAAAAAATAAAGAAAAATATAGATAATTCTTAATTATTTAATATATATATTAGTCATATTTTATAGATAAACACCCATAAATAGGCACATTTTAAATTATTTATATTAAGTTATCACATTGTATACTTCATTATCAAAAAAAAGTTACAGGAAGATTACAATGGAGATTTTAACAGTGAAAAAATTAGAAAAAGAAGCAATGAAAAGTAGTGGTTTTGACTTTATCAGACTAGGAATGGCATTATTTTTCATGGTAATTGTTCTTAGTTATAGTTTTTTAACAACAGGAGGAATTCCAAACAATATGTTCCTAGCAATTGCTGCTTTATTTGGTGCATATATGGCAATGAATATTGGAGCTAATGATGTTGCCAACAATGTTGGACCTGCAGTTGGTTCAAAAGCTCTTACAATGGGTGGAGCTATCGTCATTGCAGCTATTTTTGAAGCAGCAGGTGCATTAATTGCAGGTGGAGATGTTGTTAAAACTATTAAAAAAGGTATTATTGATATTTCTGCTTTTGGTGGAAATACTGATTCTTTTATATGGGCTATGATGGCAGCGTTGTTAGCAGCTGCATTGTGGTTAAATCTTGCAACAATGGCAAAAGCACCCGTATCAACTACACATTCTATCGTTGGGGGTGTAATGGGGGCTGGTATTGCTGCAGCTGGATTTAGTATAGTTGCATGGGGAACAATGGGTAAGATTGCGGCTTCATGGATTATTTCACCTGTTTTAGGTGGTATTATTGCAGCGACTTTTCTCTATTCTATTAAAAAGACTATGGTTTTTCAAGAAGATAAAATATCTGCTTCAACTAAATGGGTTCCTGTTTTTGTAGCTATTATGTCATGGGCATTTGTAACTTACCTCACATTAAAAGGCTTAAAGAAGATTTGGCCTAGCATTGTAGATATCTTAATATTTTTACCACAAACTAAAAAACCTTCTTTTATGGTTGCAGCAATTTTTGGTCTTATTATTGCTGTAATTGTATATTTTATTGTAAAAAAATCTGTACTTGCAAAAGCCGAGAACATCGAAAATTCTAGAGCAGGTGTAAATCAACTCTTTACAGTACCTCTTATTTTTGCTGCAGCATTATTGAGTTTTGCTCATGGTGCTAACGATGTTGCTAATGCTATTGGACCATTAGCTGCTATTAATGACGCGGTTATGACAGGAGGTATTTCTTCAAAAGCTGGAATCCCACTTTGGGTTATGGCCGTAGGAGCATTAGGTATTGCTTTAGGTTTAGCATTATATGGTCCAAAACTAATTAGAACTGTTGGATCAGAAATCACTGAACTAGATCAAATGAGAGCATTTTCTGTTGCAATGGCAGCTTCGATTACAGTAATTATAGCTTCACAATTAGGACTTCCTGTATCTTCAACTCATATTGCTGTTGGTGGTATTTTTGGTGTTGGTTTTTTAAGAGAATACTTAGCAGAAACAGATAAAAGAGATGTTATCGCTGAAGGGAAAGAAGCTATAGATGATGAGAAAAAAGTACTAAAAGCATTATCTTCAGAATTAAAAACATTAGAAGCAAAAACAGATAAGAAAAAAGAAAACTATGAAAGAATTGTGACTTTGTATCAAATGATTGATGAGGAAGAAGAAAAAATTAAAGAAGTGAAAAAAGATCTCAAAAATGCACAAAAGATAAAATATGTAAAAAGAGATGCAGTTAAAAAAATTATTGCGGCATGGATCATTACAGTTCCTGCAGCAGCTATTTTATCTGCAGCTATTTATTTTATGATAAGAGGGATAGTTCTTTAAAAGTTACATAAAAAATTTATAGCTCAAATTTTTTTTATTTATATAATAGTTTAAATATATTTTGAGTTATAATTTAATAAGAAGGAAAGATTATGTCTAAAGAAATAAAATTAAATAAAGATACAATGATAGTATCTGAAACTGATGAAAAAGGGATTATTATTTATGCAAATGATGACTTTTGTAAAATGGCAGGATATACTAAAGAGGAACTCATCGGTCAACCACATAATTTAGTACGACATAGTGATATGCCAAAAGTGGCATTTGAAGATTTATGGAAAACTATCAAAAGTGGAAAAATCTGGAATGGCATAGTTAAAAACAAATCAAAAACAAATGATTATTACTGGGTAAATGCAACAGCATACCCTTCCACTAATAAAGATGGTAAAAGAAGGTACATATCAGTACGAGTTAAACCAACTGAGCAAGAAATTTCTAATGCTGATACATTATATAAAACACTAAGGTAAAATCTAAAATGGTATTCAATCCTACAAAAGACAAAAAACAAATTCTCGAAAGTTTACAACTATTTAAATCATACATAGCAGGTGACATTAATAATTTAAATGATTTAAAATCAAATTGCTCAAATGAACACTTTAAAGAGATAGAAAATGAAATTATAAATATAGCAAAACTATTAGAAGATAAAAATAAAAATTCGCTAACTCTTTATGGAGAAATTATGCTTGCAAGTGAAAAACTTGCAGATGGATTTACCGATGATAAAATTAATATACATTCTCATGATCCAAAATTAAATTACATTGCCAAAACTCTTAATAATACATTTTCAAAACTAAATGAAATATTAGAAGAACTTACAAGTAGACTTGATGAATATGCAAGTTTGAACTATTTAAATGATGTTAACGAATCTTCATTTAGAGGTGGAAAATTAAAAGATATGATTGTTGGAATTAATGGATTACGGGATAAGATAACTACAACTCTCACTCATTCCCATAGACAAAGTATGGTTTTAGAGCATGAATCACAAGTTTTAAAAGGGAAAGCTAAATTACTCCTTGATTCTACACAAAAACAAGCAACAGCTATTGAAGAAACGGCCGCCGCTGTGGTAGAAATATCATCAACTATATCATCAAATACTACATCATCACAAAAGATGTTAACATTAGGGAACAATGTTAAAGCATCGTCCATAAAAGGTGAAAAACTTGCAAATGACACTTTTAACTCTATGGATGATATTAATAACTCTACACAAAAAGTTTATGATGCTATAGGAGTAATATCTCAAATTTCATTTCAGACAAATATTTTATCATTAAATGCTGCTGTTGAAGCTGCGACTGCAGGAGAAGCAGGAAAAGGCTTTGCTGTAGTAGCACAAGAGGTAAGAAACTTAGCATCAAGAAGTGCAGAAGCTGCCAAAGAAATTGGTGCCTTAATGGATCAACTTAAACAAAAAGCGACCAATGGAAAAACAGTTGCAAACCATATGAGAGACGACTATCAGGATTTAACAGAAAACATAACGCAAACAGTTGAAATAATTGGAACAATAGTACAATCGAGTAAAGAGCAATCTCAAGGTATTATTCAAGTAGAAAACGCACTTAATAGTATAGATCAATCTGTACAAAAAAATGCTTCAATTTGTGATGATGTTAGAAAAGTTTCTGAAGAAGTTTATAATGTAGCAGAGTTAATTTTATCTACATCTAATGCCGCAAAATTTAGAGGGAAAGATGATATTCATATCCGTAAAGATTCTCTACATAGAGAAAATGGAGATGCAAGTATGAGGCATCACTAGTTGTTAACAACAACTGCGATAGCAAATCCTCCATCATGAGTTATACTTAAAGAGGACTTCTTTATTTTAAACTTCTTTCTTATATGTTTTTTATATTTAATAAGAGGTTGTCCTTTTGGGCTTTTTGAAATTTTAATATCAAAAAAACTGCATTCTTTGCCTATACCTGTTCCAATAGCTTTACTTGCTGCTTCTTTAGCTGCCCAAAAACCAGCTGCACTAGAAGTATTTTTTACTAGGTTAATCTCTTTATCACTAAGATATTTAGACAAAGCCTTATCCCCAAATTTCACAACCATTTTCTCAATTCTTTCAATAACAGCTATATCTATACCTATCATAATCTAAGAATCCATTTTACCTATAGCGCAAGAAACAAAACTTTTAGCTTTTGCACCAACATTTTGCAATGTTGATAATTCATCAGAAGAGAGAGGATAGCCTAAACCTCTTAGTTTTTTTTTTAACTCCTCCATTTGATGACCATCTATCTCTAATGTAATTTTTCTAGGCATTACATCTAAATCAACTTCTACATCTCCAAAAGATTCCTTTAGTTTAGTTTTTAATGTATTTGCACAACCACCACATTTTACATTTTCTACTTCAAATGTTTGTTTCATTATTAATCCCTTTTATCTAAGTATCTTTCTAATATTATCTTTGCAGCTATTGAATCGATTCTTCCATCTCTTTTATGTTTTATCTCACCCATTGTTAACTCTTTTGCTTCTAAAGAACTGAGATTTTCATTTTGAAATACTATTTCTCCTTGAAATTCTAATAAAGTGACAAAATGATTTACCCGCTTTATCATATCTTCACTAGAAGCAGGATAACCAACTACAAGAGTGTCTATCTCCCATTCTTTTAAAAAACTATCCACATCTCTACTTGCTTGGTTTCTATTTTTTCTTAAAATGGCTTCTTGAGGATTTACAATGTCTGACATCAAGGAAACTGCACACCCTATTCTCTTTAAACCGATATCGATACTTGCATATTTTTTTTGCATATTTTAAAAACCTAGTATCCCTTTTAATTTATTTTTTATTTTCTCTTTTGCTTTACTTTTTATTTCATCTTTTATAACACTTTTTTGAGATTTCAAGACTTTTTTAACCTTCTCTTTTAAAATACGATCTATATTTGAATTAATCTTTAACTCTGGATTATTCAAAGTTCCATCAATTATAATATCTCCCCTTATACCTTGTGTGTTTAGTAAAGACTTATTTAAAAGTACAATATATTTATTTGATTCCGGTACTTTTATATCTGTAGATAAAACTACTATTGATTGAGAACCATTTATTTTATTTTTGTTTTCTATATTTAAATCAATTACTGTGTTTATAATTGTATTTGAAATACTAAAGTTTTTTTCTTCTTTATTTGCTAAAGAATAACCATCGAGTTTTAAATTTAATTTATCTTTATTTATTTTTTTCGTTTCTATAAAAGAAGCATTAACTACCACATTTCCGGTTTTTTCTGATTTAGTATTTATAGAAAGAATAAATGGTTTTTTATATAAATATTGATTTGTTGTAAAGTCTTTAAAACTACCATTGATTAAAAGATTATCTTTTAAAATAGAAAATGTACCTTTTTTAATTAAAAATTCCGGTAAATTAGATTTTAAAGGAAAGTAAATATATTTACCATCATCTCTTTTTTGAACAACCTTTTGTTCTCTGTTGAATAATGGTTTTATTTGTTCATAATATTTTTTATATTTTTCAAATTGATTTTTAATTTCTTCATCAAAATCTTTCTCAAGCTCAATATTTTTTAAACTATTTAAATTAGCGACATCCATTGTATTCTTCTCTTTACTAGAACTAGCTGTATTTTCTTTCGAAATAGAAGATTCAGCTTTTTTATTTACTAACACTTCGGATGGGAAACTAATACCATCAACTTTAATATTATCAATAATAATTCTTTTAAAGATAGCTTGTCCCAAAGATATATCTAAAGTAATATTTTCGATATTAATATTTTCATCTTTTTTCTCTTTATCTGATATATTTAAATTTTTCATACTTACAGAAGAACTAAAAAGACTTGTTGATAAATCTTCAATTTTTACAATTTTATTAGAAGATTTATTAATAGTATTTTCTAAATTATTTTTGATAAGATTATCTAAAAGAAAAATATTAAACAAACTCACTAAACCAACGATAAATACAATAACTGCTAATCCTACCGTTCTTATGCTTTTTACTTGAGACTGATCCTCTTGTGTAAAAAAATTCATCTTGTTTAGTAAAGGGATATTTTTTATTTTTACTGCAATTATATCTCTATATTTTACAAGTAAGTAAGAAGATATTTTATAAATAAAAAAGAATAATATTAAAGAAATGACTAAACTTCCCATCGTTATTGTATTGTTAAAATAAGTAAGATGACCAAATGGGTTATTGTACCAAGATGTAAAAATAGTTTCTAGACCTTCAGATGTTAAAATAAGTTTTCCTAGTGATGCAAATAAAGGATCTAATACCAAACCAATTACGCCAAAAAAAGAAACTGCTAATAAAAAGATACTAAAGTGTATATTAAAAATCAATACTATAAATAAAACAGCAATATTGTGAACTGATGATATAGGAGTAAATCCTACTAACATACCAAGTGCAATAGCCATTGCTATTTGCCATGGTTTTCCTGCATGATTTAACGCATTCCAGATTTTTTTTAATGTAAACATCGATTTTCCTTTTAGTTTATTAGTTCATTTGCAACATCAAATTTATTTGCAGTCATAAGATGAATTTTTGGATGAATATCTTGGATAGATTTTAAGATATTAGCACTTAACTCCATTCCTACTTTATATTCTTCTTCTGGACTTATTTTTGCAGCAATAGCCAGTTCTTCTATCCAATCTTGAGGTACATAAATACCTGGAACATGAGAAGATAAAAATTGTGCCGTCCTTAATCTAGTAATAGGAAATACTCCAATAATTAATTGCGCTTTTTGTCTTTCATCTTGAAAGTCATTTTGAACATTTTCCATGTATGAGATAAGTTGTTTTGCATTTTCTAAATCATATACAGGTTGAGTAATTATTCCTCTTGTTTTGTTTAAAACTTTTTTAAACATTCTTTTCTCTAAAGACTTCATATTTTTAGCATATGAATTTATTACTGAAAATGGATAAATTTGTTTAGGCGCAATTTTAAAAGGTTTTCCGGCATAATCCATTCCATTATTAAAAGAATTTATTATTTCCAAGAGAACTGTAGAGTTTCCTTCAAATACACCTTTTGCATGTGGTTGATCACTCATATGAGCAGGATCTCCGGTCAACGCTAAAACAGCACGAAGATCAAAATCATTTCCACCAATTAAATCACTTTGCAACGCAATTTTATTTTTATCACGCATACTCATAGTTGTAATTACAGGTTTGTTGAATTTTTGCTGTAATTTAACACTTGCAAACATTGCACCATATTTTAATTTTGCCAAAGGATTATCTGTTGTACTAAAACCATCTACTTTTTTATGTAAATTAAATTCTTCTATTTTATTAACTATATTATCCATTGTTGGCTCATGCGGTGGAGTCGTTTCCAATGTTAAATATTTATCTTCTTCTAATGTTTTTATGAGTGTTTCAAACATATCTGTTTAGCCTTTAATAATAAATCAATTTCTAACGAAGTTATCGATATAATTACTTATATTATAACACAAAAGGTATAAATAATGAAATTAGCAGTATTTGATTTTGATTCTACATTAATGGACGGAGAAACAATTGATTTCTTTGCAGCAGAATTAGGATTAGAAAAAGAAGTAGCCGAAATTACAGATTTAGCAATGAATGGAAAATTAGATTTTTTTGAAAGTTTAATCACAAGAGTTGAACTATTAAAAGGTTTAGAATATAGTAAAGTTGTTGAAATTGGTAAAAACCTTCCACTTATGCCAGGAGCAAAAGAGATAGTTCCAGCATTACAAGCAAAAGGATATAAAGTTATCTGTTTTTCTGGTGGTTTTAGAGTTGGAACATCACCAGCAAAAGATGTTTTGGGTCTTGATGCAGATTTTTCAAATGTTTTACATCACAAAGATGGTGTACTTACAGGTCTTGTTGGTGGAGATATGATGTTTGATTATAGTAAAGGAGATATGATCCAAAGACTCCAAAATATTTTGGGTATTTCAAGAGAAGATACACTAGTTGTAGGAGATGGGGCAAATGACAGAAGTATGTTTGCACATGCTGATACAAGAATTGCATTTTGTGCGAAAGAGATTTTAAAAAAAGAAGCTAATATTATTATAGATACAAAAGATTTAACACAAATACTTAATCATATAAAATAAATTCTTCAAGAATTTATTTTATTAATTTAAACGAACTTTTTCCAACTTTATATAATTTAATAGGAAAAATAATTTGATTATCAATAACTTTCAAATCATGAAAAATATTTATATTATCATTTAATAAATACTCAACACCAATAATAGTAGAATAATTTACCCAACTATAATTTAAATTGTTTCCTATGAGCTTATTATATTCCTCTAATTCATCTGGAATATCACCAATTGAATTTGCAATAATTAATTTATCTCTATCATGTTTTTGTGTTAATGAGAATAATAAAGGTGAATAATTTAATTGTGTTGACATGATTTTAGAAATCATCAATTCCTGTGAATTAATGGCTGATAACAAAATGGAACTTTTAACAATTGGTGTATTTAGTAATACTACACTGTTATCAAGTCTAGTATTATTTTCAAGAAATAACTTATATCTTCCATTATTATCATCAATCTTTTTTGTATAAACTATATTTTCATTTTTTAAATAGTTGTGTAAGGCTCTTCCTATTCCAGAATTACCATAAAACTCAACTAGCGGTTTTCCATTAGCATATTCAATAAGTTTTTTAAATTGTTCTTTATAACTAATTGCTCCAAAAGTTAAATCTAAACCATTAAGTTCTTCAATATCTTGAACATCGTATTTATTGATCAGAGGTAAATAAAATTTAATTTTACTTATATTTGGAATATCTTTTAAATACATTAAATCATCTTTAGTAATCATTGCAATAACTTTTATTATTTTATCTTTTTGTATTTGTTCTATTACACTTATAATATTATTTTTATTTTGAACGATAATATCATATACTTTTAAATCAAAATTTTTATCTTGATTAATTAAATAGGTATTAATACTATTTGTTGCTTCTAATGCGTATTTTCCAATAGTATACGAAGGAAAAATAATTGATATAGTGTTATTTTTATTATTTACATTATTTTTTTTAGTAAAATCCTTATACACTTTCATTTTGATATTTTTTCTACTATCAAAAGAAGAATTATTTCTAATAGGATCATATTGTTGAACACTGTAATTTGTTGTTGCACACCCTGTTAGCACAAATAGTGCCACAATAAATTGTATTAAAATTTTCATTTTTCATCCAGTATATTTTTAATTTTTCGTAAATCTTTAATCATCTGTTCTCTATAAGATGGATTTTTATTAATAAAATCAAATTCCAACAAAGGAATAACTTTTATTTCATTGTACATAAACAAATTTCCTGATATTTCGATAATATTATCATTGTTATTTGTTAGATACTGAAAAGCATCTCCACAGGTTATAATAAGTTTTGGTTGCAACAAATTTATTTGTTGTTCTAAATATGGAATACATTTTCTTATTTCATTATTCAAATTACTTTTAATTTTATCTACATTACATTTTAATATATTTGTCATATATATATCATTAATATTTACTTTTAATATATTTTCTATCATATCTTTGAAATTTTCCAACTCAACTTCATCTTTACGCCCATGAGTATTAATAATAATAATTCCACTTTCAAAATTTCCTTTACTAAAAAATGATGATATTTTCGATTTCGATAGTTCACACAATGAACAGTTAGAAACATAATCCTTTAAATCCTTTAAATCTTTTGGTAATTTATGATTATTTTCTTTTCTTTGTATTACTTTTATTGGATTAATATGTTGAATACCTAACATTTTTTTTGTGTTTAATATATGAAGTAACTCTTTTTTTGTTTGATAATTTATATTCATTATGGAAATTATACAAAATTTACCCTTTTATCATCTTTTGTTCCGATTATTGGAACAAAAATATATTTATTATTGACTTTTGTTCCATTTAATTGTACAATTCAAAGATAATTTAATACAGGAATAAAAATGACAGCACCTCACACAAAAACCGCACCTAGCTTAAGAAAAATGGAAAGTGACCTTGAAGTAAATAAAACTACTTTACATAATTGGAAACAAAACAGACCAAAATTATATGAATTTATAATTGAATCATATCAAGATAGAAAAGCATTAAAAGAAAATATAATGTTTTTAATTGATCAAAAACAAAAATTAGAGGAAAGAATAAATTTAGAGAATAAAAAGGTTTCTTAAGAGTTAAAATTTTGGCATAAAAAAAGGGGGAAGTTAAAACTTCCCCCTTTTTTAGTAGATTAAATAAATCTTATTTATATCTATGTGTAATTCTTCCCTTATCCAATGAATAAGGAGTAATTTCTACTTTTACAGTATCACCTAAAAGAATTTTTATATAGTGCATTCTCATCTTACCTGATATGTGACATAATACAACATGCCCATTATCAAGTTCTACTTTAAATGTTGCATTTGGTAAAACTTCTTTGACTTTTCCATCTACAACGATTACATCATCTTTTGCCATTTTTTATCCCTTCTAACTTACAGTTTAGTTAATATTTCAGCTTTGCCATTTACAATAGCAACTTGATGCTCATAATGACTTGTACGCAAACCATCAGTACTTCGTACAGACCATTTGTCATTCTCATCGATTATAGGCTCTTCATCTTTTTGACATATCATTGGTTCTAAACAAAAAATCATTCCATTTTTTATTTTTGGACCTTGTTTTGGATTAGGAGAATCTAAATAATTAGGTACTTCAGGATCACAATGAGGCTCTCGCCCTATGCCATGTCCGCAAAATTTTACTAAAGGAACATAACCTCGTCCAGTAATAAACTCTTCAAGTGCCAAACTCAATTCTTTAAATCTCATACCATCTCTTATGATATCTATTGCATAATACAAAGCATCTTTACTACAAGCTATAAGAGCTTCATCTTCTTCACTTATTTTACCAATTGGCATAGTTATAGCAGCATCACCATACCAACCGTCAATTTCACTACCTATATCTAAACCTAAAATATCACCCTCTTTTAAAACTTGTTCTGTTGGCATACCGTGAATAACAACTTCATTCAAAGATGTACAAACAGCGTTGGGAAAACCATAAAGTCCTTTAAATGCAGGTCTTGCACCTAATGCTCTTAAATATTTTTCACCCATTGCATCAACTTCTAAAAGTGTCATACCAGCTTTAACGTTTTTTTGGAGATAATCTAGTGTCTTCGCAACAGCATTACCTGCTGTACGAAGTTTTTCAATGTCAGTAGCTTTTCTTAATGGAATTGCCATAATTTACTTATAAACCAGTTGCACTAAGAGTATTATATTTGTCATTATACTGTTGAGCTTCAATTTTTCTCATAGTATCAATAGCAACTTGAACTACAATTAAAACAGCTGTTCCACCAAAAAAGAAAGGAACACCCATTGCTTTAACAATAAGCCATGGCACAGTAGCAATCATACCAAGATATACAGAACCCCAAAAAGTCAATCTACTTGCAACTTCATTTAAAAGTTTTTGAGTACCCATTCCAGGAGAAATACCTGGTACAAATCCACCTTGCTTTTTTAGGTTTTCTGATATATCTTTTGCATTAAATGTAATTGATGCATAAAAATACGCAAAAAATACAACGAATAAAAAGGTTATGAAATTAAAAGTATAACTATTAGGATTTAAATAATCAGCAATAGCTACTAAAGTTTCATTTTGTGTCCCTTGCAAAATTGTAGCAGGAAACATTAAAATCGCACTTGCAAAAATTACAGGAATAACACCACTTAAATTTACTTTAATTGGTATATAGTTCATAATTTTTTTTGATTGATTTTGCATCATAACTTTTCTACTGTACGAAACAGGTATTCTTCTCTCACCTAATTCAACATAAATAATAGCACCAACTGTACCTAATATAACAATTAATATCGCTATTACTGTTAAGAAGTTCATTTGACCATTATTTACTAAATCAATAGTACCACCAATAGCACTTGGAATAGCAGAAACAATACCAGCAAAGATGATTAATGAAATACCATTACCAATACCTCTTTGTGTAATTTGTTCACCAATCCACATCAACATCATTGTACCAGCTATCATAGAAATAGTTGAAACTGCAACAAAAGTATCCATATCAATCATAATTGCACTTTGCCCAGATGTTCCAGTAAGAGAATTTAATCCCATTGAAACTCCTATAGCCTGTACAAATGTAATAACAATAGTCGCATATCTAATGATTTGCATATACTTTTGCATCCCGTCTCTCTCTTTTTTCATTTTTCCAAGAGCAGGAAATGTTGCAGCTAATAATTCCATAATAATTGAAGCAGTAATGTAAGGCATGATACCTAATGAGATAATACTAAGTCTTTCAACCGCGTTCCCACTGAACATGTTTACTAAACCTAATGCATTGTTTGAGTTAGTGTCGAAAAATTCTTTAACCACTGTTAAATCTACACCTGGTACTGGAACATAAGCCAGTACCCTGTATATTAAAATAAAACCTAATGTAATTAAAATCTTATTTAATAGATCTTTATTCATAAGAATTACTTACCTGTATATGTAACGTTTTCGTCTTTTATCTTAGAAGCTAGTTCACTTGTAGTTGAACCAATAAGTTTAACTTTAGTAACTTCTTTTGATAATTTATATACAGATTTAATTGTTTCCATTGTAATCTCTTCAAGATTTGCTACTTTAACAACCTTATCTACATTGATAGAATAAGGTTTAACAACTCTTGATGTAAATCCAATTTTTGGAGCTCTTTTTTGAAGTGGCATTTGACCACCTTCAAAATGTCTTTTGATCTTGTAACCAGATCTAGACTTTTGCCCTTTTTGACCTCTTGTAGAAGTCTTACCCATTCCTGAACCTTGACCTCTACCTACTCTTTTTCGATTTTTTGTACTACCATCAGCTGGTTGTAAATCTTGTAAAATTGACATATTATTATCCTTTTATCTTAGCTAATGCTTCAACAGTAGCTTGAACAAGGTTATTAGGGTTATTTGAACCTAATGACTTCGCAATAATATCTGTAATACCAGCAAGCTCTAGAACAGGTCTAGCAGCTCCACCAGCAATAAGTCCTGTACCTTCTGATGCAGGCTTAAGTAAGATTCTACTTGCATTATATTTATATTCAATATCATGATTAATTGTTGTACCGTTAAGTTTAACTGTAACTAAAGATTTAAATGCATCATCTAATGCTTTTTTAATTGCATCAGGAACTTCTTTAGCTTTACCAACACCAAAACCAACTGTACCGTTTTTATCACCAACAACAACTAAAGCAGTAAATCTAAATCTTCTACCACCCTTAGCAACTTTTGTAACTCTACCTATTTTAACAATAGCTTCTTCGAAATCATCTCTATTAATTGCCATCATTGCCCCTTATAATTTGATTCCGTTGTCTCTTAATGCATCTGCAAAAGTTGCAACTACACCATGATACAAGTAACCATTTCTATCAAATACAACAGATTCAATATTTTTAGATTTTAATGTTTCAGCTAATTTAGCTGCTACACTTACAACATTTTCTTTACTAACAGATAATTTAAGTGCTCTTGAATCAACTGCAGCTAGTGTATTACCAGCTACATCGTCAATTGCTTGTGCATAAAAATATTTGTTAGATTTAAAAATACTTAATCTTGGAGTTTCAGCACAACCGCTAACACTTCCTCTGATTCTCTTTTTTCTTCTTAATCTTAAAGAATTTTTTTTACTTAGATCTTTTGCTCTACTCATAATTTTATACCTTATTTCTTAGCTGTTTTACCGGCTTTTCTAACGATATGCTCGTCAGTATACTTAACACCTTTACCTTTATATGGCTCAGGTGGTCTGAAACTTCTAATTTTCGCAGCAACTTGACCAACTTCTTGTTTGTTGCTACCCGTAATATTAATTATATTTTTTTCAACAGTAATTTCTATATCATCAGAGATATCAAAATTAATAGGATGAGAGAAACCTAATTGTAATTCTAAAACTTTACCTTTAACAGCAGCTCTATACCCAACACCATTGATTTCTAAAGACTTTTTAAAACCTTCATTTAAACCAACAACAGCATTGTTTGTTAATGCTCTGTATGTTCCCCAGTAAGCTCTATCTTGAGACTCTTCACCTACTAAAGCAAAATTAATATTTCCATCAACAACTTCAACACCAACTCTGTTATGTGTATCTACATCGATAGCTTTAGAACCTTTTTTAACTGTAATAACACCATTATTAACAGTAACTTCAACTCCACTTGGGATTGAGATAGCCTTTTTACCAATTCTTGACATACTAACTCCTTACCAAATTGAACATAATAGTTCACCACCAATATTAAGTTTATAAGCTTCATCGTTGCTCATAACACCTTTATTAGTTGTAACAATTATTGTTCCATATCCGTTTTTAAAAGACTTAAGTTCAGAAGCATTTTTATAAACTCTTCTTCCTGACTTAGAAATTCTTTTTACTTCATTAATAACACTATTTTCATTTTCATCATATTTAAGTGTAACACTAATATTCTTTTTTGGAGAACCTTCAGTTTCAACTACTTTATAATCTTCAATGTACTCTTTTTCTTTTAACACTTTACAAAGTGCTTCTACAGTATTAGAATGGATCAATGTAGTTACTTCTAACTTTCTCATTGATGCATTTCTTATTCTTGTTAAAGCGTCTGCGATTAAATCATTCATCATGGGCTT